>WBZR01001856.1_pt1 | contig 24335 bp, 30 predicted proteins | sample 5204231 | NCBI WGS metagenome assembly WBZR01 (sample SAMN12412403, study PRJNA552823) | activated sludge metagenome | isolation source: activated sludge from anammox sidestream of wastewater treatment plant... | place: USA: Virginia | collected 2017-08
AAGGCCGGCTCGGGATTGTCCGTGCCGAGGCAGATGGCGACCCGAGGCCGCGACGGCCCCCACCGGTCGACGGAGCGCACCCGGACAGCGCTCGCCACGAGACGCACCCGGCCGAGCGCGACCGCTCGCGTCGTGCCGTCGGCGAGATCCGCACGACAGGCGACCATCGGCGATCGCCCGACCAGGTCCGACGACAGGGGGACCGCCGCCCAGAATCCGCTGGTCAGACTGTTGGGCGAGAGGTCGCGGATTCCGGGGTCGTCCGACGGGACGTCGGCGCGCACCGCCGAATGATTCGGCACCGCGAAGGGAACGCCGTCCACGGTGACCGCCAACGCGCGGATCGCGAGGACCGGATGGTAGCAGCGCCCGGTGAGGTACAGCACCTGACCGCTGCCGACCTCCATCTGCTCCGGCAACGGAGCATCGACATGGACGACGAGATCGTCGGCGCCCCTCATGAGACCGCGCACCGGTTCGGCGCCCGGCCATAGAGCTGGAACTGTAGCGTCCCGAATACGGCCACGCCGTTCTCGCGGCACGGCCCCATCACGTCGCTCGCGGCGTTCTGACGCCGGAGGATCACCGTACCTGGTCCGCGCGCCTCGAGGCTGAAGTACCAGAATCGGTTTGCCGATTCCCGAAGCGGGGCGAAGCAGAACCAGCGCTCGTCCGGACCCCGCCCTTCGATCGAGCGGTCCACCATGCGGATCGGCTCGGGGGCCTCCGGAGACTCCCGAACCGTCAGCCGTAAGGCATCCTCCGGCGTCCCGTCCACGACCGTCAGGTACACGACGATCGCGGCCAGGTCAGCGCCCGTGGCGAAGAACGTCTGACCGGCCACTCCGCCCGGGGCAAGTTCGAGGCGACCATCCACCCGCGTGGCGCCCGCGTAGAGCAGGGTCCAGCCGTCGGGCTTGGTGAGATCCGGCGCGCCGGTCTCATCGCCCAGCGTGAGATTGGGGCTGTAGTACGGGTCGTGCGGTAGGACCTGACGCCAGCGCCGGAGCATGAGCCAGACGTCCTCCGAGGCCGTGCGCCCGCCCCGCGTCTGCGACTCGTAGTGCCGCACGACCGCATGCGGGGTGTAAACGATCAGGTATCCGAAGGCACGGAGCCGCAGGCACAGGTCGACGTCGTTGGAGTTCACCGGAAGGGCCTCGTCGAAGCCACCGACCGCGTCGAAGACCTCCCGCCGCATCATCAGACACGCGGCCGTCACCGCGCTCACGTCACGCTCCACGGTCGGCAGTGCCCACTGGAAGCGCCCCGGATGGCCGGCGATACCCCCGATGCCGGTCGCGATGCCCGCGTGCTGGATGCGTCCGTCGGCATAGAGGAGCTTTGCGCCGACCGCCCCGACCTCCGGGCGCTGCGCATGCTCTTCGAGGGCCGTGAGCCAGAGGGGATCGGTCGGCTCCGTATCGTCGTTCAAGAAGACCACGTACCGCCCTCGGGTCTCGCGTACGGCGGCGTTGTTCAGGCGGGCGAAGTTGAACGGACCCGGCGCCCGCAGCACGCGGTGCTCGCTTGCGCCCAGGAGCTCGAGCGTCGCACGGTCCCGGCTTCCGTTGTCGACTAGGAGCACCTCGAAGTCCGCGTGCCGTGTGCGCTCCAGCGCGGCGAGACAGCGCCGGAGATTGCGGAAGCCGTCGCGGGTCGGAATCACGATCGAGACCGTGGCGGGCGCTCCGACGACACGCCGCACGCGCAACGCGTCGGCGCCGACGCGCGCGACCGTCGCGGCGAGGCCGCGCCGCTCGACGGCGAGCTCGAGCGCCCTCCGCTCCGGATCGCGCGCGTCTTTGCCGTGATCGGTCCGCATCGCCGCCGCCGCGTCGACGTGCGCGAGCACCCGTGGCACATGGACGACGCGCACGGAGCCTTCGGTGCTCCGCAGCGCCAGGTCGTACCCGTGCGCTCCGTCGAGCTCGGTACGAAACGGCAGGAGGCCGGCCAGCACTTCGCGTCGGAAGAACGCGACACGCGACCAGTACATCGTCGACAGCAGGAGATCCGGGGACCATCCCGGCAGGAAGCGCGGTCCATGGCGACGTCCATTCGCGTCGCGATGATCCTCGTCGCTGTAGAGCACGTCCGCGCCGGTCTCACGGAAGGCCTCGACGACGACGCCGAGCGCATCGGGCGCGAGCATGACCGTCGGCGGGAGGATCGCCACGACGTCGCCCCGCGCCGCCGTGACGAGCGCGTCGAGGGCCGGTGCTTCCCCGTCGAAGGGGACGGGATCGACACGGATCCGGTCGTCGTCGCCAGCGGCGAGCGGCAGACGCGGCGGCTCGCCCGCCCACGCGCCGACGGTCGCGATGGCGAGTTCCCAGCGCCGATGACGCTGCGCCGCCACCGAGGCGATCGCCCGCGTGGACGCGACGCGCTCGAGACGCCGAATCGGCATGACGACGGTGACGAGGCCGCCGTCGAGGTCACCCGGACGTGCGTTCGCAGAACCGGCAGCCCGGATGTCGACGGCGCGGAAGCGATCCGCGAACCTCGCCCACTCGTCGTAGGCTTCCGAGGCGGGATCGGCCCCGCCCCGCAACCGGCGCAGCAGACCGCGGAGGCGGCGCCACGCGGGGACGACGACGCCGCGCTTGTACGGCCCGTAATACGACAGCAGCTTCCACCCGAGCGTCCGCTCGATGGCGTCGAGCTGCTGCTCCCGACGGACGAGGGCTGCGTACGCGTCGGGGGTCGCCGCCGCCTCCGGTCCACGCTCGGGTGACGGTCGCGTCATGAGCGGGGCCGCGGGCGCACCCGGTCTCCCCAGGGCGGGCTTCCCGTCCGAGCGTTCACCGACGCGCTTCTAGCGCGTTTTCCCCGGCGAACCAAAAGCGCGCGATCGGCCCGCGAGCGTCGCGATCGGCTTCAGAACGCCCCGCGTGACGCGGACGAGCAAGGCGCCGTCGCACCGTTCGTCACCGCCGCGAATCCCTCCGCGAGCACCTCGCACCGCTCGTCGGTCGACCCGAGCCGGTCGCACTCGCGCGCCTCGCACATGGCGACGCAGAAGACGAACGGCAATCCGTCGTACGCATCGCACATCCCGGCGCGTCTCTCGTCGGTTCCCAAGACCTGCGCGTCAACCGACGGGTCGGTGACCGCTGCCGCCAGGGCCAGGGCGAGCATCATGGCGAGTGCGCGACGCATGTCCCGAGCGAACAGCAAACGCCGTGCCGACCACCCAGCAAGTGCGCATTGACGGCTCTTCGGGCCCGGTGTTAACGCTTTCGTCAGTCGTCAAATTCCCGCCGCCCGCTGTCCACGGAGTTCCCCATGATTCGCCCCGCCGTCTCGTTGCTCACCGCCGCCCTCCTGATCACGCTCGCATCCTCGCCGTCGAACGCGCAGGCCATCCGTCGCTGGGTCGATGCGAGGGGAGGCGTGCACTACTCCAACGAGCCGAGTCGTACGCCGGAGCACGCCTCGGCCGTCGAATTGGCACCGCTCGGTTCCATTCAGATCCCGCGGATCCCGTCCGGCAAGCGGCCACGATCGGGGAGACGGCCGGCGACGCCGCCCCCCGCCGCCCCATGCGGTCCGGCCGATCCGACGGGATTGATGCGAGCCATCGACGCGGCGCTCGTCTCGGAACGCCCCGCGGAAGAGCTCACGCTCCTGGTCGGCGGCCTGCCGTTGACGACGAGCGCGGATGCGACCGTCACGACCCTTGCTACCCCCTGGGATCCCGACGAACCCCAGGCGCACCTCAGCCAGTCCGCGATCGCGTACCCGGAGGGGTCCTCGTGCCCGACCGCGCCGCCGCTCGTACGCTACTCGACCAACGACCGCCGCAAGGACGTCTCGCGAGGGCTCTGCGACGACTACCGTCGCGCCTTCGCACAGGTGGGCGTCGCCACGAGTCGAGACGCCGGTGTCGCCCGTTCGTTCCGCGACATCGCCCGGAGTTTCGCGCAGGTGCGGCTCGATGGCAACGTCGCCACCGCGTCCGGTTTTCGTGCGGCGCTGACGGACGGACTGCTACGCTCCGAAGCCGCCGCGCTCGCGCCGCGCGTGACCGTCCCGCTCGATCCCTGGATCGTGAAAGCGCACGTCGCCCAGACCGAACGCCTGGCGACAGAATCCGACCACCTCGTGGAGCAACTCAGCGTGGCGCTCGAGGAGATCGATCGGGCTGCCCGAGCATTCGGTTGCTGGAATTGAACGACGGATCAGTTCCAGACGCCGAGGTTCGTCGTCCGCAGAACCCGGCTGCATTCGGGGCAGGGAATGTCCTGCGCCATCCCTTCAAGCAACTGCAGCTGGCCCTGGCACTCCTGGCACCGGTGGGTGTCGAGCTTCGCCGCCAGATCGACGACCGAGAGGCGTTTACACGCCGCGCACACTCCGAGCCCACCCCAGAACCGCGTGCGACCCGCTCGACCCCACCCGACACGGAGGTCACCGGTCGTGAATCCGCATCCTTGGCAGTTGAACTCGACGATCGAACCCATGTCGCCTCCCGCGTGTCGGAATGCCGCGCACCGTACGCGCCGGATAGTCGCCCGTCAAGGAAACTCCACCTGCCATTGTCCGTATCGACAACCGGCGTATGCATTGGTATACGAAGCGCTCCGTTACCCTTCACGACGGCAATACGGTGACGACGGCGGAAGGATCCTGAGTGGCACGAGACGATCTCATTCAGATTCAGGGCAAAGTAGTCGAAGCGCTGGCCGGTGGGCACTTCCGTGTCCAAGGCGACCAGGGCCATACCTTCCTCGCTCGGATCAGCGGCCGGCTTCGCCGTTTCCACATCAAGGTCGTCCCGGGTGACCGTGTGACGATCGCCGTATCGCCCTACGACCTGACGCACGGCTTCATCGTCTATAGAAGCAGTTGACCCGCTAATCGCCGTTCAGGTCCCTCGCTCCGCTGCGATCTTTCGGAGCTTCGCGAGCGCGCTCCCCACGGTGGCAGCGTATCGCTGCTTGGTCCACGATTCCTTCGTTCGCAGCCTGAGCCACCCGAGCTTCACCGCATCCGGCTTGGTACCCATTTCGCCGGTCGCCGCCTCGACCGCGGCCCGCTCGTCGGCCGTCAGCGCGCCGAGAACCTCGGGACGCCATCCCGCCGGATGACGATTCACAGCTCACGAGCATCGAGGTTCGCTGCCATGAGTGGATCGACCGCACGATGGCCGAGGGCCTGCATCAAACGTCGCCGTACGGCCGAGACCGACCAGTCCATCTGTCGGCACACGGAAGGAAAACTCAGAACGTGTGTTTCCGGATCACTGAAAAAATATCGGACGGCCGTATCACGCTGCCGTGTGTCGTGACCGCGGAGATCGTCGAACGCAGTGCTCACCACCGCGATCATCAGGTGTTCGATGCCGCTCATCTTCTGAAAAGAGCGGCGCGCCTCGAGTGCGGGCGGAAACGGCGGGATGGAGCTACGACCCATAGTCGTCATGCCTCCTCTTTTCGCGCTTCGATTGAACCGAAGATCGCAACCCACTTTCGCATCGCCCACGACACGTCGGATGGGGAATCCGGGACGACCACGAAAACCGGAGGCGATACTACGCGCCAGCAAATGGGGGAGTCAAACCCTCAGCGTTTTCTGTTGACACCTCCAGTCGTGGCGCACTATGTCTCGCGCCGTACCCAACGGGCGGACGAGATCGCGCTGGTCCATTCCGACGCGATTTCTGCCGCCGGTTCGTGCCTTTGGAGGAGAGATGGGCACCAAGTTGTATGTCGGGAACCTTCCGTTCAGCGTGACGTCCCAAGAGCTCACCGATTTGTTCTCGCAAGCCGGGCAGGTGATTTCGGCAAACATCATTACGGACCGATTCTCTGGCCAGTCGCGCGGATTCGGCTTCGTCGAGATGGCCGACGAGGCCGCCGCCCAGACAGCCGTAGGCCAATTCAACGACTACCAGATGAAGGGTCGCGGCTTGAAGGTGAACGAAGCCAAGCCCCGTGAAGGTGGCCGCGGCGGCGGTGGGGATCGCGGCGGTGGGGATCGCGGCGGCGGACGCCGCTGGTAGCTTCACTGTAACGTCCCGTACTGCTCCCGCTCACATTCGCGGTCGAGCTTTCCGCGACTCGTTTTTCTCGCGTCATCGAGTCGCCTCTCGTATCTCGCCTCGCCCTCGCCCCTGTCCCGTTTTGGCGCACCTGGAGATCTCCCCAGGCTCAACCTCGCGATCTTGACACCTCCGCACAGCTCGGGCTCTTAAGGACGCACAGCGAAATCCGAGATTCCGGTCGGAGGAAAATCCATGTTCGGTCTATTCGAGCGGCCCAAACTCGCTGCGAGTTTCACTGCCGCGAAAGCCGTCAGCAACGAGTTCACGCGCGAGATCGCGCTGGCCGGCCGATTGACCGTCCGGAACGACGGGAGTGACGCCGACGTGAGCGGCGTCGAGATGATGATCATCGCGGGGTTTCGTCGGATCCCGCTGACAGTTCCGGACACCTGGACGACGTTTCGCCTGGCGAAGGACCAATCACGCACCGACGAGGTGCGCTGGAAGCTCATCCTCGACTCGCCGCTCCGAGCGCAGGCCGGCGAGCTTTTCGTGAGTGCGCACGATCAGAAACGCAAGACCTGGCACTGGCGCTTGCCCTTCACGTTCGAGTTGCTCTGACGCCCCCATGCTGAACGTCGGCGACGTCGTCGTCACGATGTCGTATCCGGGGATCTTCACGATCGTGGAGATCCAGGAGGACGCGGTGACGATCTCGGACGGCGGATCCCGTATACTGCAGGTCAAGGCGGCGAACGTGCGCCGCGTGAGACGGGACGCTCCTACCGGAACCGAGGCTGGATGAGCGGTAGACGCGAGCGCCCCTGGATCCCCCGGGGCGCTCGCGTCACGTACGAACGGACTGCCGGTGCGTCCTACTTCTTGGTGCCGAGCACGTGCTGCTTGAAGCTCTTGGCCACGGTGAATCCGACCTTCTTGCGCGCCGGTATCTTGATGGCCTCGCCGGTCTGAGGATTCCGACCCATGCGCGCCTTCATCTGCCGCATGCGCCAGCCTCCGAGGTCCGGGATCTTCACCGTGTCGCCCTTCTTCACGCTCTTGCGGATCAGCTCTACGAGCGCCGTAAGGATCTCTTCCATCTGCTTCCGGGAGATGCCGGTCTCCTCCGCCAACTTCCCAACCAACTGTGTCTTCGTCATGTGCACTCCCCCTATGGTGTGGTGAAAAGACGGCGCACCCTAAGGCAGTCGTCGGGAAGGTGTCAAGCGCGAACAGTGCTCTGGACCGCGATTTTCGCGGCCGAGAGCGTCGTCGTCGCCGTTCCATCCGCAGCCGACGCACGTCGGAGCGATGGCGGCGCGCCGGGGAACGACGGAGGATGTCTTCGCCGGCCGACTGGACCCTCCGGATCGCCCGACACGCGGGCCCTGTGCAGCGCGATGCGTCCGCGGCGCGCGCTCCGCGCGACCGGACCCGACGAGATGGGGTGCGGAGACGTCGCCTGCGCACCAGCGTTCCGTCGGCTGCGCGCGCCGTTCGACCGCGGGATCCGTTCCGACTCCGTACGGGCGGGACGCCCTACGCGCTGGTCGCCACTACAGCGCACGTAAGGGCGAGCGCGCCGGCGCGCCAGCGCTCCCGAAGCACCGGCAGCAGAAGCCGCCGGACGCGCGGCGCGCCCGCCGCCGTTGACGCTCGCGGCGGCGATCGCTAGAGCACGGCGATGTCGAACATCCTCTGTCCGTGGTGCGGATGTCCCATCGCCGTCGATCGCGGCATCCGACGTCGCGGAGTGGTCTATTGTTGTTGGGGCTGCGCATCCGGCACGCGCTGCGAGCGACCGGAATGTCCGCGTCCGGTTCCCGGCGATGCGGGCCTTCCGGATGTCGGTCTGCCGGAAACGCGCGAACGTTGAGCCTCCGCGGGCGGTCCCTTCGTCCACGCCTTTGCGCGCATCCGCCATCCGCTATAGAAGTTTCGCATATGCACGACGAGCGGTTTCTGTCTTCCGGACGCCGGCGCGGCGAGGATGAGATGACGAGCGTGAGCCGCGCTCTCGGCGACACGTACGCCATGTCGCGACTCACCGACGCGATCCAATGGGCACGGAAGTATTCGTTCTTCAGCTACCCGTTCGTCACCGCGTGCTGCGGCATGGAATACATGGCGGTCGCCGGCCCGCGTTTCGACCTCGATCGCTTCGGTGCGGCGCTGCCGCGCTTCACGCCCCGCCAGGCGGATCTCTTGATGGTGGTCGGGACGATCACCCATCGCCAGGCGCCCGTGCTGCAGCGCGTGTACCGCCAGATGGCCGAACCGCGCTGGGTCATGTCGTTTGGCGCCTGCACGAGCTCGGGCGGGCCCTACAACAACTACGCGGTCGTTCAGGGGATCGACACGATCATCCCGGTCGATGTCTACGTTCCGGGTTGCCCGCCGCATCCCCAGGCGGTGCTGGACGGACTCCTGAAGCTGCAGGAGCGGGTGCAACACGAACGCCCCGGTACGCCGTACGAGGGCCGCCACGGCAGCGGACGGCCGATGCAGGACTGACCGGGATGGCGAAGATCACGGTCGACGGCGTCGAACTCGAGGTTCTGGACAATAGCATGCTGCTGCCGGTCCTCCTCGATCGAGGGCTGCAGGTTCCGCACTATTGTTACCACCCGAAGCTCTCGATCGACGGCAGTTGCCGCATGTGCCTCGTGAAGGTCGAAGGACTTCCGAAGCTGACGATCGCGTGCAACACGCCGGTCCGCGACGGCATGGTCGTCGATACCCGCGGACCCGAGGTCACGAAGGCTCGTCAGGGCGTCCTCGAGCTCTTGCTCGTGAACCATCCGCTCGATTGCCCGATCTGCGACCAGGCGGGGGAGTGCTACCTCCAGGACTACGCCTTCGAATACGGAAGACGAGCCGCGCGCACCCAGGAGCCGCGGCGCAAGCTGCTGAAGCGGGTCGATATCGGACCGCGCGTGGTGCTCGACCAGGAGCGCTGCATTTTGTGCCGACGCTGCGTCCGCTTCTGCAAGGAGATCACGGAAACGCGCGAACTCGGCGTTTTCAACCTGGGCGACCGATCCGTCATCGACGTCTTCCCCGACGAACCGCTCGCAAACGACTACTCGATCTGCACCGCCGACGTCTGCCCCGTGGGCGCGCTCCTGAGCAAGGACTTCCACCACAAGATGCGCGTGTGGTTCCTCGACGAGACCGAAAGCGTCTGCCCGGGCTGCGCGAACGGCTGCAACATCAAGGTCGGTGCTGCGCGCGGCCAGGTGTATCGCTTGCTGCCGCGCCGCAACGACGACGTCAACGCGACGTGGATGTGCGACGCCGGCCGTCTCGGATTCCGGTTCCTCAACGAGCGGCGCCTGCGTACGCCGCGGGTACGGAAGGACGGGGTCTCGACGGATGCACCGTGGGATACCGCGCTCGACGCGGCGGCGACCGCGCTGGCCACCGTCGTACGCACGCACGGTCCGGCGGCGCTCGCGACCATCGTGTCGCCGCACCTCACGAACGAGGAGCTCTTCACCCTGCGCCAGCTGATGATCGGCGGCCTCCGCAGCGATCACGGCGACGTCGGCGTGATCGAAGGATCCGCCGACGACTTCCTGATCAAGTCCGAGAAAGCGGCGAACGCTCGCGGAGCGCGCGACCTCGGGCTCGCGGCCGCCTCCGGCCACGGGAACCTCGCCGCAGTGCGCGCCGGGATCGAGGCGGGAACGATCCGCGGCCTTTTCGTCACGACGACAGATGTCTGGACCCTGTGGGGCGCCGACGCCCCGACCCTCCTCGATCGCCTCGATGTGGTGGTCGTCGTCGCCGCCAACGAGCACCCGGCGCTCGAACACGCCGACGTCGTCTTGCCCGGCGCGACCTTCGCCGAGAAGAACGGGACGTTCACCAACTTCGCGGGGCGTGTCCAGCGCATCCATCGCGTGCTCGATCCTGGCAATGCGCCCACCGACGGCGAAATCTTCCTGCAGCTCGGTCGTCGGCTCGGAATGGAGGTCGCTCCGGGCCTCTTCGAGCCGCGCACGGTCTTCGCCGCGCTCACGCGGCACGTGCCCGCGTACGGCGCGCTCACCTGGGACGCGCTCGGCGGACACGGCCTGCCGACGGCGGCCGCCTGAGATGGCCGGCGCGGTCGTCACCGTCGAACGCCCGCCGCGTCCACGCGCGATGGACATCCTCGGCCCGCTCGCGATCCTCCGGGGGCTCATCGTCACGGCCTCCCACTTCGTCCGCAACTTGGCGGGATTCCTTCGCGGCAAGCCGACGATCTTCACCGTGCAATACCCGGAGGAGGTCCAGGAGCTGTCGCCCGCCTTCCGTGGCATGCCCGTCCTCGTGCGGATGCCGAACGGCAAAGAGCGCTGCGTCGCGTGCGGACTGTGCGAGTGGGCCTGCCCGGTGGATTGCATCACGATCTATCCCGCCGAGACGGAGGACGAGATCGAGCGCTATCCGGAGGTCTTCGACATCGACATGTCGCGCTGCATGTTCTGCGGATTGTGCGAAGAGGCGTGTCCGGAGGAAGCCATCGTCATGAGTCAACGCGTCGCGATCGCGACCACCGACTGGCGCGGCGCCGTGTGGCACAAGCACGACCTCCTGACGCCGGTCGCGGAGCTCGAGACGCGCCTGACGCACATTCGCCGAGGGTACGAGCGAACCGGCGCGATGGGAACGGCGATCACCCGGGGGAAAGTGTGAGCGATCCGGCCGACCTCCGGCATCCGCTTCTGGGCGGACTCCGCGCACGCTTCGGCGACGACATCCGTAGCGTCCACGCCTTTCGCGGAGATCTGACCGCCGAAGTCACACCGTCGCACCTCGTCGAGATCTGCCGCTATCTGCGCGACGACGCCGAGACCGCGTTCGACCTCCTCGTCGACGTCACCGCGGTCGACTACCTCGGCAGCACCCCACGCTTCGAGCTCGTCTACCATCTGAAGTCGCTCACCCGAGGCCACCGATTGCGGATCAAGGCGCGCGTCCCCGAGGACGACCCCCGCATCGCCAGCCTCGTCGGGGTCTGGCGCGGCGCCGATTGGTTGGAGCGCGAGACCTGGGACATGTACGGGATTCGCTTCGACGGCCACCCGGACTTGCGGCGGATCTATCTCTACGAAGAGTTCGAGGGTCATCCGTTACGCAAGGATTATCCCAAGGAGCGCCGCCAACCGCTCGTCACCCGGGCGGATCTCGACGCGCCGCAGGTGCAACGACAGGAGGAGCGCGATCGTGCGCGATACGGACGCTGGCACTGACGAGCACGCGCTCTCCGACGAACTCCATGGCGAGCCGCTCGAGATCCAGATGGGGCCGTCGCATCCGGCGACGCACGGAACCGTCCGCATCGACCTGAAGCTCGACGGCGAACGGATCCTGGATGCCGACGTCCAAGTCGGCTACCTCCACCGCGGCTACGAGAAGGAGTGCGAGAGCGGCGAGTGGTCGCAGGCCATCCCGTACACCGACCGTCTCAACTACGCGAGCCCGATGATCAACAACGTGGGGTATTGCCTCGCCGCCGAAAAGCTCCTGGGCGTCGCCGTTCCCCCTCGAGGCCAGTTCATCCGCACGATCGCGAGCGAGATTTCACGCCTCAGCGACCATTTCACGTGTCTCGGCGCAAGTGCAATGGAGCTTGCGGCCATGACGCCGTTCCTCTACGGGGTGCAGGCGCGGGAGCACATGTGGGATCTGCACGAAGCCCTGTGCGGCGCCCGCGTAACCACGAACTATGTCCGGATCGGCGGACTCCAGAGCGATCTCCCTCCCGACTTCGCCGACCTGTGTCGCGGCAAGCTGAAGGCCGCGCTGGCAATCTTCGCCGACGTCGATCGGCTGCTGACGCAGAACCCGATTTTCCGGGAGCGCATGGAAGGTACGGGTCGCCTGCCCGCCGCGGATCTCATCGCCTACGGAGTGACGGGGCCGCTGCTGCGCGCCGCCGGCGTCGGCTACGACGTCCGTAAGGCCGAGCCGTACCTCGTGTACGACCAGCTCGACTTCGACGTGCCGGTCGGCGGCAACGGCGACAACTACGACCGCTACCTGGTGCGCGTGGAGGAAGTGAAGCAGAGCGCCCGTATCATCGAGCAATGCCTCGACAACCTTCCCGACGGCCCCGTCGACGTCGACGATCCGCGCCTACGCTGGCCCGCCAAGGGCAGGGTATTCAACCGCATGGAAGAGCTGATCGACCAGTTCAAGCTGGTCACCGAAGGCATGCGCCCCCCCGCTGGCGAGGTGTACCACGCGGTTGAAGGCGCGAACGGCGAACTCGGCTTTTATCTGGTCAGTAACGGCGCGGGGAAGCCCTGGAAGTGCCGATGTCGGGCACCCAGCTTCAGCAATACCCACGCGATGCGCGACATGGTCCGCGGCGCGTTGCTCGCCGACATCGTTCCAACCTTCGATATGATCAATATGATCGGCGGTGAGTGCGACCGATGAATGACTCGATCTATACGCTGTCCGATTCCGTGAAGCACGCGATTCTCGCCGAGGTTCCGAAGTATCCGGAGCCGCGTTCAGCGCTGCTGATGGCGCTGCATTTCGTCCAGGCCGAGATCGGACACGTTCCCATTGGCGCGCAGCGCGAGATCGCCGCCTTGCTGCACCTGCGACCCATCGACGTCCGCGAGGTCGTCACCTTCTACCCCATGTACCACGAACACCCCGTCGGGAAGCGCAACATCCAGGTGTGCGTCAACATCGCGTGCGCGCTGGCGGGCGCCCGCAAGGTGGTGCGCGGGCTCGAGGAGCGATTGGGCGTACGGGTCGGCGAGCGTACGCCCGACGGCGCGTACTCGATCGAGGAAGTGCAGTGCCTCGGCTCGTGCGGCACGGCGATCTGCGTGCAGGTGAACAACGAGCCGTTCATCGAGAACGTCCGCCCCGAGGGCATCGATGACCTCCTGCGGACGGTCGGTTGAGATGGCGATCGAACGGTATCTCCTCCCCCCCGACGGCGCCGACTGGCGATCCCTCGACGCGTACCGGAGGGCGGGAGGGTACGAGGCGGCACACCGTGCGCTCCAGGGGCTCACCCCGGAGGCCGTGGTCGAAGAGGTCAAGGCGTCGGGGCTCCGGGGACGGGGGGGCGCCGGATTCGGCACCGGGCAGAAGTGGAGCTTCATGCCCAAGCCCGGAGGACCGAAGCCGACGTTCATCGCCTGCAACGGCGATGAGAGCGAGCCCGGCACGTTCAAGGACCGGCAGATCATCGAGCGAAATCCCCACCTCCTCGTCGAAGGCCTCATCATCACCGGCCATGCGATCGGGGCGCGGGCGGCGTACGTGTACCTGCGCGGCGAGTACGTCACCGGTTTTCGGACGCTCGTGGCCGCCGTCGAGGAAGCGCGAGTCGCCGGATTCCTCGGGCCCCGACATTGCGGCGCCGAACGCGAATTCGACGTCCACGTCATGCGCGGCGCCGGAGCGTACATCTGCGGGGAAGAGACCGGGATGATCGAGTCCGCCGAAGGCAAGAAGGGGCAGCCGCGCAAGCGTCCGCCGTTCCCCGCGGTGTACGGTCTCTGGGGGTGCCCGACGACGGTCAACAACGTCGAAACGATCTCCCAGGTTCCCGGGATCATTCGCAAGGGAGCGGCGTGGTTCAAGAGCATCGGCACCCCGACGAGCACCGGCAACACGCTCTACGGCATCAGCGGACACGTGAATCGTCCGGGCGTGTACGAGCTTCCGCTCGGCACGCCGCTCCGCGAGATCATCGAGGTCCACGCCGGCGGCGTACGAAACGGCAATCGCCTGAAAGCCATCGTCCCGGGCGGCGTCTCGATGCCCGTGCTCTCCGCCGAACAAGTGGACGTGCGGATGGACCATGAGTCCCTCAAGCAAGCCGGTACGCTCCTCGGCACGGGCGGCATCGTGGTGATGGACGAAACCGTATGCATGGTTCGGGCGGCGATCGTCATCGCACGATTCTTCCGTCACGAATCGTGTGGACAATGTACGCAATGCCGCGAGGGAACGGCCTGGCTCTACAAGCTGCTGCGGCGCATCGAAGGCGGGCAGGGAAGCCTCGCCGATCTCGACACCATCGATCAGGTGGGCGGCTACATGGAGGGACAGACCATCTGCGCCCTGTCGGATGCGGCGGCCTGGGCCGCGACGGGTTTCCTCCGACGGTTCCGCCCGGAGTTCGAGGCTCACGTCCACGAGAAGGCCTGTCCGCTGGCGGAGAGTTTCGAGCCATGACCGGTCCCGTCGTCGCCCGCAATCAGATCGTGCAGCTCTGGGGTACGCCGAACACAACGGTGGGCAGCGTCAACGAGCCGCGCGAGATGGAAGAGCACGGCCATCGCTTCAACGAGAAATGGATCTACCGACTGTCGCCGAAGAGCGCCGGCGAGCCGGCGGAGCGTGTCATCTACTGGATGCGTTACGACTTCGTCGCAGCGCACCTGCTCAGCGAGGGCGGCGTATCCCGCCAGGAGAACCTGGCTCCCGTGGTCGCCGCCTACCGGGATCGGCGCTATCACGCTCCCGGTCGCTGACGCGGACTCACCCCTTCTTGCGCCGCCGGCCCTTCGAGCGGTGATACCGATCGAGCCCTTCGTTCAGCAGCGCGAGGATCACCTCCCGCTTCTTCGCCTTGAGGTCCTTCGCCAGTCGGTCGATGCGCGTCGTGAGTTCCTTCGGCACGTAGAGCGCGAGGAGCTTGGTCTCGCCCTCCTTTTCGCGCCCGTAGAGATCCTGCAATCGCAAATTGGCGTTCATTCGCCCTCCTGTCGCCGAGCATTCTTCCGTTTACGGATCGGCATCGAATGTCCGTCTATCCACGGAGTGTAGCGGCGGCATACTACACAGACAAGGGTTTGGGCGTAGACGAGAGCATGCCTTATTGCACATGCGTTCGCGGCGTCACGAACAACTCAGAAGCACTTACGAACGCGATGCGGTGACCGTATGGACCGCGCGATTCATCCGCCGTTCCGGACGCATCCCGTCATCCCGGTGACGATCGTCGCGATCCTGCCGCCGACCCCCGTGGGCGCAGGAGCAGGCCCGTGATTTCGCGGGCACGTCCGGAGCGACCGAAGGGCATGCGGCTTGCTTGGAACCGTCGCATGCCCACCATGGTTTCCTTCGTCCTGCCCACCCACAACGCCGTCGACACCCTCGAGGAGGCCGTTGCACGCGTCCTCGACGTCGATCTCGGTCCCGCGGACCTGCGCCGCGAGATCATCGTCGTCGACGACGCGTCCACGGACGGCACGGCGGAGCGACTCCGACATCTCGCAGCGCGGGGCTTGGCGCGGGCGAGCTTCCATCCGGAAGCCCTCGGACCGGGTGCGACCTTGACGACCGCGCTCGCCATGGCAAGCGGCGACATCGTGGTCGTCGCCGACGCCACGCTGGCGTACGACGCTTCCGAAGCGGGGCGACTCGTCGAGCCCATCGCCTCCGGCGCCGCGGACGTCGTGTACGGATCGCGCTACGTCGCCGCCACCAGGCAGGTTCCCGAACTCTGGGATCGGCTCGTCGACCGGCTGATGACCGTCGTTTCGAACGGATTGACGAACGTGTCGTTGACCGACGTGACCACGACGTCGCAGGCCTTCCGTGCCGATGTCATTCGTGGCGCCGTACTCCGCTCCGACGGCTGCGCGGTCGCCGGCGAGCTCGCCGCCCTCTTCACGACACGGCGCTGCCGGATCTTCGAGGTTCCGGTCTCGTACCGTACGGATCGGCGGAGGTCCCCTGAGGGCCGCTGGTGGCGGAGCCTCGCGCAGCTCACGATGATGGGCCGCTGCCGCCTGCGCAGCTGGCAGCTCGAGGCGGTGACGCCTCACCGACCGCTCCCTGCCGCGGCGCCGCTCGCGGCTCGTGGAGCCCGATTGACGCGGCTGGTCCATCCGGTCGACCTCCTACCGATGTCCCCGCCAACGATGCGACCGGTGCTGCGCGCCAACTGAACGCCGACCGTCAGGGCTCGAGGCGCAAGGTCCCCTCGGCGAGATCCACCGAGAATCGGAACTGTCCGAGGAAGTTGAGCCCGATGATGCCGATCAGCGGCGGCTCCACCGCGTCCATGACCACGGCGTGGACGCCGGTCACCTTCGCGTCGCGGAGTTCCACGGCGTCGAGCGCGACGAACGCGGCGTCGATCTGACCGTTGGCGGTCGCCACCGGGATCCGCGTCCGTGAACGGGCGGACAACCCCAGCATCCGCGCCGTCCCGCGCGTCAGGACGCAGTACGATGCCCCGGTGTCCACCAGCATCGGCCCACGCACGGACCCGTTCAGCGTCCCGTCCACGATCAAGTGCCTGCCATCACCGCTGAGCGGAATCGCATGGCCCCCGAGGCGCGGCCGCTGCTCCGTCGGCTCGAAGCGCAAGGCGGGACCCGCAGCCGCCGTCGCCCGCTCGAGTCGCGCCTGCTCGCTCCCGTCGTAGGGATCCGTCCAGGCCGGATGCGTCGTGAGCATCAGCGCCACCACCGCCGTCGCCGCGCCGAGGGGTCGCGCGCGCATGGGTCAGGCGCCGGCTGCGTGGCTCAAGCGATGCTGTTCCAGGAGGATCTTCACCTTGCGGACCAAGTCCGCGCCGCTGAAGGGCTTGGTGATGTAGTAATCCGCGCCGAGCGCGAGACCCTTCTCGATATCGTCCTGCGTGGATTTCGCCGTCAGGAAGATCACGGGAACATTGGCGGTACGCTCCCGGCTCCTCAGGACCTTGAAGACCTCGTAGCCATCGACCTCCGGCATCATGATGTCGAGGATCACGAGATCGAAGTCCGCGTGCGCGAGCACTTGAATGGCTTCGCGTCCGCCGAGGCATTTCGTGGGCTGCATTCCCTCGATGCGAAGGCGCGTCTCCACGAGCTCGGCAATCATCGGGTGATCCTCCACGATGAGCACCCGAGCCCCCGCGTTGCCTGTCCCGGCCTGTCGATGCAATTCCATCAATCCCCCACGCTAATCTTCTAGCGCCGTGGTGCGCGCCCGAGAAGCTTCGATCCGCCGCATCATCGTCACATGACTCGCCATGCGACGCCTCACGTGATGCCGTACTTGTCAAGCTTGCGATACAAGGTCCGACGACTGAGGCCGAGCAGACGCGCCGCCTCCATCCGCTTGCCGCCGGCCGCCTCGAGGGCCTTGCGAATCTGATCACGCTCCGCCGCCTCGATGCTGAGGTCGAACTCCGGACCCGCCGGGGCCGCGTTATCGACGCTGATGGAGCATGCGGGCGCGACGATCCCGACCGTCGGCGTCGCGCCACCCAGGAACGTCGCAGGAAGGTGCTCCGGCAGAATGCTCGCCCCGCGCGCCACGATGAGCGCCCGCTCCATCACGTTCAACAGCTGACGAATGTTCCCGGGCCACGCGTGCGATCGGAAGATCGCCAGAGCCGGCGCCGACACCTCGACAACCTCGTCCTTACCGAGGCGCCGCGCCAACCGCTGCAGGAAGTGACTGCACAGAAGATCGACGTCCTCGATGCGCGCCCGCAACGGCGGCAGCGTGATGGAGCCGACGTTCAACCGATAGTAGAGATCCTCGCGAAACTCGCCGCGATCCACCATCGTTGCCAGATCGCAATTGGTGGCCGCGATGATGCGAATGTCGACGCGCACGGGCTCCGGCGAGCCGACGCGCTTGATCTCCCGATTCTCGATGACGCGCAGCAGCTTCGCCTGCACCGCCATCGGCAGTTCCCCGATCTCGTCCAGGAAGATGCTGCCGCCATGCGCTGCCTCGAACAGCCCCTTGCGGTCGCGATCGGCGCCCGTAAACGCGCCTCGCACGTGCCCGAAGAGCTCGCTCTCGAGCAGCGTCGGTGCGAGCGTCGTGCAGTTGCAGAGGATGAACGGCTTGTCCTTGAGCGGACTCAGCTCGTGAAGGGCCCGCGCGACGAGCTCCTTGCCGGTGCCGCTTTCTCCCGTGATGAGCGCGGTCGTCGGATAGCGCGCCAGCCGCTCGATGAAGCTGAAAATCTCCAGCATCTCCTGACTCCGCGCGACCATGCCCTGGAACTCGACGCGTCCCTGGAGCTGCTGCTGCAGGATCTTGTTCTCGCGGGCGAGCCGGCGACGCTCGAAGACCACCTCCAGGATCCGCTCGAGCCGCCGGAAATCGATCGGCTTCTCGATATAGTCCGTCGCCCCGGCCCGGATCGCCTCCACCGCGTCCTTCACGGACGAGTACGCGGTCATGAGGACGAGCTGCACGTCGGGATCGTGCTCCTTGATGTGGTGGAGGAGTTCGATGCCGCTCATGCCCGGCATCCGGACGTCGGAGAGAATCAGGTCGACCGGAACCTGTGTCATGAGATCGAGCGCCGTCGACGCGCGATCCGCCGTCGTGACGGAGAACTCGCGCTCGCTCAGGAAGAGCTGGAGGATACGACGAATGTCCGGATCGTCCTCGACGACCAGCACCCGGTACCGATCACGCAGCGCCATCCGTCCCCCCGGTGCTCAGCATCGCGCCAGAACGTCGCAAAACGCATGCCAGGCGGTGAGCCACGATGACACAGTCGCCGCGGCGCCTGCAGTGCTGTCGTCATCGACGATTCTTGATGGTGCTCGATCGAGCGCTCTCCCTGACAAGCGTCACGGCAGTGACGAAAGAGGACGTTCTCGACGCTACGAAACGCCGAGACCCGCGGCGCGGTCGAACGACGAAACGAGGGGCACGCTCCTTGCTGCTTGCCATCGCGTCCCCGCCCGCGCGGAGCTCGCTCCATGTCCCTGACCCCGATCGAGACACGCCAGCTTCTCATACACCCCCTGGTCGCCATCGCCTTCGCAGCCGCGATGGCGTGCGGCGTCCTCGCCGGCGCCGCATCGCGAGCGCGCACGGCGCTCACGGTGGCAACGGGCATGGCACTTGGCGTGGCGATTGGCGCCACATCGGCCGGACGACGCGCCCGCCGCATCGCCGGCGCCGCGAGCGCGCCGGCCGCGTCCCTCGCCCCGCTTCTCGCCCAGTGCGAGGAGGCGCTGGTCGTGACCGACGCTTCCCTCCGCATCGTCCAGGTCAACGAGGCTTTCACGGCTCTCTGCGGACGCGCCGCGGACCCGGGGACGATGCTCGTCGACGCCCTCGCGCCTCGCGTCGCAGAGGACGCCGGCTTCGCGCATGCACTCGCGGGCCTCGCGGAGCATCCGGAGCGCGAAAGTGCCGGCGAGCTCACACGTCTCACCCCGCGGAGCGCATCCTTCGAATGGCGCAGCATCCCGCTACGCAGTGCCGACGGCGCCGTCGTGGGTCGAGGCGTGGTGTTCCACGATCGCAGTCAGGCCCGCGAGCTCGCCGGTCTCAAGAGCGATTTCCTCAGCACCGTGACGCACGAGCTGCGAACGCCGCTCACTTCGGTCAAGGGATCGCTGCAGCTCGTGCTCGGCAAGTCCGCCGGGCTGTCACCGATCGACTCGGAGCTGCTGCACATCAGCCTCAAGAACGCCGATCGCCTGATTCGTCTGATCAACGACCTCCTCGACATCTCCCGCCTCGAGTTGGGCAAGATCGAGCTGACATTCGCCAAGGTGGCGACCCCTTCCTTGATCGACGAAGCTGTGGCCGGACTTCGCGCCTACGCCGCCGCCCGCGAGATCACGATCGCCTCCTCGATCGCCTCCGATCTGCCCCCGCTCGCCGGCGATCACGATCGCCTGATCCAGGTGTTGACCAACCTGATCTCCAACGCCGTCAAGTTCTCTCCTGCCGGCGGGCACGTGGACGTCTCGGTGGATGCCTACGCCCACGAGGTGCGCATCGCCGTGCGCGACCGCGGCGTCGGTATTCCGGAGTCCGATCACGGCCGTCTCTTTCAGCGCTTTCAGCGCCTGCATCCCGGGCACTCGGGGGAGCCCGGAAGCGGACTCGGACTCGCGATCTCCAAGGCGATCGTCGAACGGCACGGGGGAACCATTCTGCTCGACAGCCGCGAACACGAAGGTTCGACGTTCACGGTCGTACTCCCGGCAGTCCGCGAGCAACTACTGGCGGCGCATGGCCCGTCCCGGCCGCCATCCGACGAGGATCTTCCCTCCGTGCTCCTGATCGACGGCGATGCGGATGTCGGAGGCACGCTGGAGGACGCGTGGAAAGGGCGCTACCGCCTGACGCGAGTCGGCCGCGGCGTCGAGGCGGTCGACGTCGCACGCCGGGTCCGTCCCGACGTCGTCCTCCTCGACGTCGTGCTCCCCGACCTGGGAGGCCACGACGTCCTGCGCATCCTTCGCACGACGAACGCGACGGCGACGGTCCCGGTGATCATCCTGACCGCGAAGCCCGAGCGCGCACTCTCGGCGAATCTCGGCGCCCTCGATGTGGTCGCGAAACCGCTGGACGTCGCGCATCTGACCGGCGTCGTCGAGCGCGTGCTCGCCGATCACCGGGCTCTCGAGTCTCCGCGGCTCGCCGTCGGCGGCTGACGCCCTTCCGGCGCCCCGATCCCTCCTGCGGGCGACGGCGGGACGGGTCGACTCCGCTACTCGCGGCCCTTGCCTCCGAGCGACGCCCCGCGCTTGCGTGCGAGACCCTGGATCGCTCGCCAGGCGAGCTTGCTCGGGTTGGCGTGGCCGTTCTCCCAGCGGTTGACCGTCGATACCGTTACCGCGATCGCGTGAGCGAACTCTTCCTGTGTCATGCCCAGTCGCGAACGCAACTCGCGGATCGACTGCGAGCCTGGTGCAGCACCTTCCGGAAGCACGTCCAACGTCTCCTCGCTGTTTCGCTCCATCGGGTGCTACCTCCTACGCATGATGCTTGGAATCCGTCCCGGTGTTGGCCACGGCGTTCGCCATGGCGATCAGCAACCCGCGTGCCACGATGGTCTCGTCGGAAGGTCGAGAACGTACACCGGGACTCGACGCCCCGAGCGACGGTCTGGTGCCGCAGGGCGGCGCGCTCGTAACGGCGCAGGGTCCTCCGTTGCCTTGGAGCGGCACGATTCGCTATGGGGAGCATGCGGGTTCGCACGGCACGACAGAGGAGGAGATCGATGATGATGGTCCGGAGATTCGAGGTTCTGGCGGCAGCCTGTGTCCTTCTGGGTTGCGTGGCAGGTGTCGCCCCGAGCTTTGCGGCGGCCACGCCCGAAGAGACCGTCAAGGCGTATCTGGCTGCCATGAAGGACCAGAAGTTCGACGAAGCTTACAAGCAGATCTCGAAGGGTATGGCTGCCAACAAGGACGCCGAAGCCTGGTCGAAGGAGCAGAAGTACATCTTCCAGACGGGCGAGGTGAAGATCTTCAAGTACGAAGTCTTCCCGGGCAAGGTCGAAGGAGACACGGCCAAGGTCCCGAACATCCTGAGCTCCCAGGACAAGTTCCTGAACCAGCTCGGCGCCGACGAGTACGAACTCTACACGCTGGTCAAAGAGAACGGCGAGTGGAAGATCGATCAGCAGGAGATCGTCGAGAAGTCCGATCACGCGAAGTGGTTCCCCAAGAAGGGCGGCTGACGCCGCCGCCCACCCGTCGGTTGACTCGTGATTTGATCTGAGGCAGTAGACCGCGTTCGAAGAGCCGCCGCGAGTAAGCTCCCGGTGAGCCTGCGTTTTTTGCCTAGGAGGGGGTTCATGCAGACAACTCGGCGCGCCCTGGCGGCGCTCAGCATCGTTGGCGCTCTCGTGCTCGGCGGCTGTCATCACGAGGTCGAGCTTCCGCCCCTCCCGGAGCAGAAGATATCGCTCCTCGGCGACCGCTTCTTCGACGTGAAGGCGCTGTCGTCGGATCACGTGCTGGTCGCCGGCTACCGCGGCAAGATCCTCGAGACCACGGATGCGGGGCGTTCATGGAACGTGATCCCGACGCCTACCGATCGCGCGCTCTACAACATCCGCTTCGCGGACGCGCAGAACGGATGGATCTGCGGCCAGGCCGGCGTGATCCTCAACACCAAGGACGGCGGGAAGAGCTGGCTCGAACAAGAGAGCAACACCGATCAGTACCTGTTCGCGATCTACACGCTCAGCCCGACGCACGTGTATGCCGTCGGCGACAAGTCGACCCTTCTCGAGACCACCGACGGCGGAGTCAACTGGAAGGTGCGCAAGATCGCCCAGGACAAGGAGGGCATCTCGGACGACATCGCCCTCGCAGTGCAAGACCCCATCTTCTACGATATCGAGTTCACGGACGAGCAACACGGGTGGATCGTCGGAGAGTTCGGGACGATCCACGCAACGGCGGACGGCGGACAAACGTGGAGCCCGCAGCAGGAGAGCCTCCTCGGCGAGGGCATCGTCGACATCCTCGACCTTCCGACGTTCTTCGGCGTGCACTTCGTGAACGCCCAGGAGGGGCTCGCCGCCGGTCTCGAGGGGAAGATCGCGCGGACCAAGGACGGCGGCGCGCACTGGGCCTTCGAGACGATCGACGAGAAGATCGCCGTCGAGGATCCGCTCTACTCCCCGTTCTTCTTCCCGGATGGCAAGGCCTGGGTGGTCGGCGCGGGCGGTGAGGTTCTGACGCGTGAGGCCGGTCAGGACGCGTGGAAGCGCGCCAAGCTCGGTATGCGCCTCTTCACCTGGCTCCGTGGTGTCGACTTCTTCGACCACAACAACGGGTGGATCGTGGGAGGCTTCGGCACCATCCTCAAGACGAAGGACGGCGGCAAGACCTGGACACCGAGCCTCGCGTAGCCGGACTGGATTCCTGGCGATGGCCGCGAGCACTCGCGGCCGCTGTGCATGGCTCGATTGAAGCGACGCACGCGTTTGCCTACCATGCCGCCGATGCGGTTCGTGGGGTCGGTGCCCGGCGTCGTTCTCTGCGTTCTCCTGATCGTCACAGGCTCGGGATGCGTGGCAGGGGTCCGTCACGGACGACCGTACGCGGCCGGCGTCGACTTCTTTCCCCTCGGACCCGGCTCGTCCTGGGAATACCTCGTCTCCCGTCGCGCTGACGCAGCCCCTCTGCGATTCACGGCGCTGGTCCGGCCGACCGAGTTCGCGGGCCCGCACGGGCAAGCGTGCCGCATCGTCGACGAGCGCTACGGCGACCGCCCCTCCGAGGAGCCGACGCCTGTCGTCTACTGCGCCGAGGGGGGCTACCTGCATCGCGTGATGGCGCTCGAATACCGAGGCGAGTCCCTCGAGGACACCGGCATGCGCTCCGGCGAACTCAACTTCCTCCCCGTGAACCTCGCGGCGACGCCGGCATGGGAAGGCCGAACGATCGCATATCAGCTCCCGGACGGCTCGGGATACGAGGTCCGCCAGATGCATCAGGTCTACACGCAGCGGGAGCCGATCGACGTCCCGGCGGGACGTTTCGAGCACTGCGCGCGCGTCGAAACGACGGCCGTCCACTCTGCGACGTCGCCGGGTGGCACAGCCGTCGGCCCCCGTATCGTCTACTACTACTCGGACTGGTATGCGCCGGGCGTGGGGTTGGTTCGGACCGAGCAACGCAGCGCCACGGCCGAAGTCCTCGCAACGGTCGAGCTCATGAGCTTCCGCGTCGCCCCGGAGGCGAAGCGCCCGTGATCGAGGTCCGGGGGCTCGTCAAGGAGTTCGGACGGACCCGCGCGGTCGACGGCGTCACCTTCTCCGTTCGTGCCGGAGAGATCGTCGGCCTGCTCGGACCGAACGGCTCCGGGAAGACCACGATCATGCGGGTGCTGACCGGATTTTTTCCCCCGACGGACGGCCGCGTCAACGTGGACGGGTTCGACGTCGAGGAGCATCCGCTCGCCGTCCGCGAGCGCATCGGCTACCTCCCCGAGAACGTCGTCCTGTATCCCGACCTCTCGGTCCGGCGCTTCCTCGCGTTCTGCGCCGATGTCAAGGGCGTCCCAACGCGCGAACGGCGCGTGCGCATCGACGACGTGCTGCAGGCCTGCGGCCTCGTCGAGGTCGTCGACAAGCCGATAGGCAAGCTCTCCAAGGGCTATCGACAGCGTGTAGGCATCGCCCAGGCGGTGATGCATCGGCCGCGCGTCCTCGTGCTCGACGAGCCCACCGTCGGTCTCGATCCTCGTCAGATCGTCGACATCCGGAGCCTCATCAAGTCCCTCGGCGGCTCGACGACGATTCTGCTCAGCACGCACATCCTGCCCGAGGTGAGCATGACGTGCGAGCGCGTCGTCATCATCGACTACGGTCGGATCATCGCCGAAGACACGGCCGAAGACCTGACCGGCCGACTGCAGGGATCCCACGAGACGCGCGCCCGCATCGCGGGACCGCCCGCCGCGGTGCTGGAGGCGCTTCGAACGCTGCGCGACGTCGACGCAATCCGCGAGGAGCCGGGCGTGGACGGCGTCGTCTCGGTCGTCATTCGATCGGCGCGCGGAGACGAAGCCCGTCGCGAACTCGCGGCTATGATCGTAGGCCGGGGCTGGGGGCTCGTCGAGCTCCGGCCGCTTCCGATGACGCTCG
>WBZR01000366.1_pt2 | contig 24291 bp, 18 predicted proteins | sample 5204231 | NCBI WGS metagenome assembly WBZR01 (sample SAMN12412403, study PRJNA552823) | activated sludge metagenome | isolation source: activated sludge from anammox sidestream of wastewater treatment plant... | place: USA: Virginia | collected 2017-08
GGTGACAGCTCTCGGTGGTCGCGTCTCGGTGGAGTCGGCGCCGGGCGCCGGGTCAACATTCACCATCCGGATGCCCCTGGCGCCGGTCACCTTCGTATAGCAACGGAGATGGTGGCTCCCGCCTTGACCCTCAAATGAGGCCCGGCTACGTTGCGATTTAAGCTGGGTTCCCCTTCCGGTAAGCCCCCACACCGAGCTTTGCCAGCGGCTGTGGCCTACTGTTGGCGAGACCAAGGAGTTGGCGTTGTCGCGACTGCTCGACCACATCGATTCACCCCGGGACATCCGCGCGCTTACGTACGAACAACTGAACGTACTTGCGGCTGAGATCCGCCAGTTCCTCGTCGAGACCGTTGAGTGCATTGGGGGTGGCGGCCATCTCGCATCGAACCTGGGTGTTGTGGAGCTATCGATCGCGCTGCACCGCCAGTTCGAAACCCCAAACGACAAGATCCTCTGGGATGTCAGCCACCAGGTCTATGTCCACAAGATACTGACAGGCCGTCGCGACCGGATGTCGACTATTCGCCAGTTCCAGGGTCTCTCGGGCTTCGCGGACCGGGTCGAGAGCGCGCACGATGCGTTCGGAGCCGGCCATGCCGGGACAGCGATCAGTGCAGGTGCGGGCATGGCAGTGGCCCGCGACATGAGTGGCCTGGACTACCAGGTCGTCTCGGTGGTTGGCGATGGGGCGATGACCGCGGGTATGGCACTCGAAGCGATGAACCATGTCGGACACATGGGGACCAACATGATCGTGGTGTTGAACGACAACGCAATGTCGATCTCCGCGAATGTTGGGGCACTCAGCCGGAACGTGAACAAGCTTCGAGTCGACCCGATGTATCGAAACGCCAAGCGTGAGATTGGCACGATGGTCGAGCACATCCCCCTCGGCAAACAGATGTGGCAGGGGGCCAAGCGCGTCAAGGCGTCAATGCGTGACCTCCTCGTTCCGGCGAGCTTCTGGGAGCAGTTCGGATTCGAGTATTACGGACCGATCGACGGCCACGACATCCACGAGTTGGAAGCGACACTCGAAGCTATCAAGAAGGTTCGCGGAAAGCCGGTCCTCCTCCATATCCTGACAGAGAAAGGCCATGGTATTCCCGAGGCGGCGGCCGACCCCGTGAAAAGCCATAGCGGCACCTACTGGCTCAAGAAACCAGCCGCCCCGGACGCTCCTCCGCCACCCCCGACGTACAGCCAGGTCTTCGCCCAGGCGACGGCAGAGATCATGGAGGATGACCCTCGGGTCGTCGCAATCACTGCAGCAATGCTCGAGGGCACAGGTCTCACACCAGTTGCACGGAAGTTCCCGGAGCGTGTGTTCGATACCGCAATCGCCGAGCAGCACGCCGTGACGTTCGCCGCCGGCCTTGCAACCCAGGGCATACGGCCGATCGCGGCAATCTATAGCACGTTCCTTCAGCGTGGGTTCGACTCGGTCGTCCACGATGTCGTTGTACAGGATATCCCGGTGGTCTTCGCGCTCGACCGCGCGGGCTTCGTCGGCGACGACGGCAAGACGCACCAGGGGTTCATCGACATCAGCTACCTGCGCTGTCTGCCGAATATGGTGGTTGCGGCGCCGAAGGATGAACGCGAACTTCGCGACCTCCTCTACACGGGCGTCCAGCACAACCATCCTTTTGCTGTCCGCTTCCCCCGGGGTACGGGGCCGGGTGCTCCAACAGATCTGCCAATGCAGGCTATCCCCGTTGGCCGCGGTGAGGTCCTGCGAGAGGGCAAGGACGTGACGCTCGTCGGATTCGGCGTCACCGTGGCCGAATGCCAGAAGGCAGCCGACATCCTGGAGGAGCATGGCATTGAGGCTGCTGTCGTGAACGCCCGCTACGCCAAGCCGCTCGATGCCGAACTCCTGGTGCACATGGCCCGCAAGACCGGCGGCATTGTCACCGCTGAAGAGAATGTACTCGCTGGAGGGTTCGGCGAGGGCGTTCTCGACCTGCTTGCCGAACACGGGCTCGCCGACCGCTGGCTGGTTGGCCTTGCGATGCCGGACGCCATCGTCGATCACGGCCCACAGACCACCATGCGCCGCATCTACCAGCTTGACGCTGCTGGCATCGCCTCCCGGACACTCGAAGCGTTGCAGGCGCGGGGTTCTCACGCCGGGTCACAGCCGGCCTTCGTTTCCGCTTAGAATCGCGGCGTGACCATCCTGTCTGCTCCGGGAATTCTCAGCCGTCATCGCGATGCTCTCGAGGATGCACTGCGCCTGGCGATCGGGGACGACGGTTCACAACTCGTAGCAGCGGCACGGTATGTCATGGGCTGGGAGGATGAGGCCGGCCGCCCGGCACGTACCGGCGGCAAGCGGATACGGCCCGCCCTCTGTCTGTTCGCCGCCGAAGCCTTCGGTGCTGATATCCAGGATGCAATGCCGGGAGCGGTGGCCGTCGAGCTGGTCCACAACTTCTCGCTCGTCCACGACGAGATCCAGGACCATGACATGGAGCGGCACCACCGGCCGACCACGTACGCGCGATTCGGAGCGGCGCAGGCAATCAATGTCGGTGATTTCATCTACACCAGGGCCGTGGCGGCACTGACAGGCGCGCCAGGTGACGCCGGGCGCAGGCTTGCCGCACTTGCCGTGCTGAACCACGCCATCGAACGCATGATCGCGGGGCAATGGGACGACCTGGCGTTCGAATCACGTGAACAGGTGACCGTCGGCGAATACCTGGACATGGTCGCTGGTAAGACCGGTGCACTCCTGGCGGCACCCCTCGAGATAGGCGCCATTCTTGCCGGCGCAAGCGCGGAGGAATCGGCCATCGTCGGGCGGTGGGGTGCGCATGTCGGCGCTGCCTTCCAGTCTCACGACGACTACCTGGGACTCTGGGGAGACCCCGAGGTAACCGGTAAGTCGAACAGGAATGACATTACCCGCCGGAAGAAGACCTTACCCATCGTGCACGGAATGAATGATGCACAGGCCGGGCCAATCATCCGAGCCGTCTACGGTGCCCCAACGATCGATCCCAATGATGTGCAGCGCGTGATCGAAGCACTCGAAGGGGCACGCGCAAGCGAGGCCTGCCGAGAACGGGCGCGAGAGCAGGCCAACGAGGCTGACCGGCTGCTGGCCGGGCTCGCGCTCGACGACGAACGGCGCATGCAGTTTCGGGCTATCGCCCGCTATCTGGTCGAGCGCGAGGCCTGAGCCTGCAAGTCAGCGCGGCAAACCGAGGCCACGCGTCGCGATGATGTTCCGGTTCACTTCACTCGTGCCGCCGGCAATCGTGTAGCTCGGTGCGGCGAGCGCCCAACGCTCGACTCGACCCCTGAGCGGCGCGTACTTCGACGGCGGTTCGACCTGTGCCGCCATTCCGAGCACGCGCACGCCCGTGATTCCCATCTGCCGCTGGAGTTCGGTACCGAACACTTTCGAAACCGATGCCTCCGAGTTCGGGACAAGCCCCTTGCTCTGCATTTCAGCAACGCGATAGCAGAGCCAGCGGCCGATCTCGAACTCGAGTGCTCTCTCTGCCAGCTCATGCCGAATCTCCGTTCGCTGCCGCATGCCAGGCTGGGCCCTTACCCAGTCGGCCAGTGCATACAGCGTCGAGCGAGTCATGACGACGCGATTAATGGAGCTCCGCTCCTGGTCGAGGGTAGTGGTGGCGATATACCACCCGCGATTCTCCTCGCCGATGAGGCAATCCCGCGGAATCCGGACATCTTCAAGGAAGACCTCGGTGAAATGCTCACTACCCATCATGTTGACGAGAGGCCGCACGGTGACCCCGGGGGTCCGCATGTCGAGCATGAAGTAACTGATGCCACGGTGCTTTGGTGCGCTCGGATCGGTGCGCGCGAGGAGGATGCCCCAGTCGGCCCCCGAAGCTCCGCTCGTCCAGATCTTCTGCCCATTCAGGATGTACTCATCCCCATCGCGGACGGCCCGTGTTTGAAGCGCGGCAAGGTCGGAACCAGCACCAGGTTCACTGAAAAGCTGGCACCACTGGACGTCGGCCGTGCGCATGGCTGGCAACCAGCGGTCCTGTTGCTCCTTCGTCCCATGCATCATGAGAGCCGGCCCGGCGAGCCAGACTCCCTGGTCGTAAGCCCCGGGAGCTCCGGCGCCGCTCATCTCCTCCATGTAGACGGTCTGGGTCATATAGCTGGCGCCGGCACCGCCAAACTCCTCCGGCCAGCCCATGGCGAGCCACCCGCGGGCAGCGAGTTTCTTGCGAAACTGGCGGGTGAACTCCGCCTGCTCGGGAGAGACGTTGTCGCGGTCATTACGCATATCCCAGTCCCCGGCCGGGAGGTTGGCTGAAAGGAACTGCTTGAGCTCAGCGCGAAAGGCCGCATGTTCGGGCGAGTCGTGGAAATCCATGGCAACCATTCCCGTCATCATTGTTGGTGGTGCACGAAGTATACGGTTCGCAGCCCGGAGTTCGGCTGGCCTGCAAATCGACGCTCCCATCCGTGCATCGTGCCGCCTCGTAGCGGCCCCACCGTCGTGGTATATCCATCGCGACAGGCCTGGGGTGACACGAAGCAGTGGCAGCCTGTGACCACGGTGGGCCCCTCAGTAACGATATGACCGGCGTCATAGTCCCTTTCGCTCCAGTGTGATCCTCCGCCGGCTCGTCCCGTCTCATTCGGCTACCCCTATCCATGGCACTCAGCACCCCGGCAGAAGCACCAGCCATCGCCCGGCACCGCGCGTAACGCGCCCCAACGTAAAGAGCCGGCTATCAGGTCAGGAATGAAGTCACGCCAAGTTTAGATGTTTCTCATCTCTTATTGTTCTGTCTAGAACTTGCCCTCACCTCCCCGCCGACGGTCGCTGTTGGTGCTCCCGGGTCTTTATCAAACTTGCAAAGCCTCCCAGCCATGCGAAATCCTGTGCTGCTCCATCCGCCTCCGTTATTGTCTGTAACATTGGCTATGCCGAGCACGAATATCGAGAGCCAGCGACGTACCGACGGCCCTGACTCGAAGGCCGAAGGGTCCATTGAGTCAATCTGTTCACACCCGTACGCTTGCCGCGGTTCAGATTCCGCCCCACTCCTTCGCCGGGGCTCACACGGAACCTGAGCCGGACCTTTCCGGGAGTAGCGATGAAGCCTCATGTGATCTCAGCATTCGTCCTCTGGGCGGTGCTCACGGCCATCGGTGAACTGCTTGCCACGCTGAACCTTTTCCCCGTGGTGGGCTCCAAAGAAGCAGAGGATTTCGACGACATCTTCCGATTCCTCCTGTTCCTTGGCGTGCCGGTCTTTTCGATGGTCGTTTCCATCGTCGTGTATTCGTTTCTCCGGTTTCGCAGCGGGGGAACGCCTACGGAAGACGGGCCAGCATTCCGCGGCACGGGCATGATTCCTCGCGTCTGGCTCGCCGTCACCGGCGGCCTGGCGGTTTTCGTGATGATCTACCCGGGCCTCTGGGGTCTCGCCCAACTCCAGCGCGACAAGACAGGCTATGGCTGGGGGGAGACGACCTCGGAACTCACGCTGAAGGTGACCGGCTTCCAGTGGAACTGGTCGGTCGAGTACCCGGAGCAGGGGATCACGATTACACCAACAGGCGGGCAGGCCATCGTCCTTCCGGTGAATAAGACCATCCGGTTCGACGGCACGGCACTCGATGTCATTCACTCGATGTGGATCCCCGCCTTCCGCATGCGCATCGATGTCCTTCCCGGGAAGACCACCCACATGGAAGTGACACCGGACCGGCTCGGCAGCTACGACGATGATGAGGCGTACCGCCTCCAGTGCTCACAGCTTTGCGGGCTCGACCACGCGAAGATGAAGTTCCCGGTCAGGGTTGTGACTGACCAGGAGTTTGCAGACTGGGTAACCGCCCAGAAGGCGAAGAGCGGAAAGTAGGGGAGGAACGATGTACGCAGCAACATCCGTCGCCGGTGGCCTCGGCACAGGCCTTCTGAGCTTCTACATCGGTATCGGTCTCACGGCCGCAATCCGGGCAATCTTTGGCTACGACGCCTGGGACACCGACCTCTGCGTAACCATCGGTTACGTCTTTGGCATGTTCGGCTGGATCATGGGCATCGGCGGCTGGGGATCCTGGGGCCGCGAATGGTTCGGTATGAAGACGTATCAGCGCAAGGCCCCCGGCTGGCAGCGCTACTTCACCTTCAACACCGACCACAAGGTTATTGGTGTCCAGTACCTGGTCACCTTCATGATCATCTTCTTCATGGGTGGCCTCCTGGCGATGGCCATCCGCACCCAGCTCTCCCAGCACGACTCCGGGCTCTTCACGAACGGCCAGTACAACGCCGTTATGTCGATGCACGGCATCATGATGGTGTCGGTGGCCGTCGCCGCCGTTATCGGCGGGTTCGGCAACTACGCGGTGCCACTCATGATCGGCGCCGAGGACATGGCGTTCCCACGCCTCAACGCGCTCTCCTACTGGTTCGTGCCCCCGGTCGCGGTCACCCTCCTCGCCACTCCGTTCCTTGGCGGCCTGGACCACGGCTGGACGGCTTATCCGCCGCTCTCAGTCTTCACCAACAGCTCACAAACGCTCTTCGACCTCGCGATTATCGCGTTCGGGCTGTCGTCCATCGTTGGCGGCCTCAACTTCATCGTCACGATCATCTTCATGCGTGCACCCGGGATGACCTGGGGCAAGCTTCCTATCTTCGTCTGGGCCATGTTCACGACAGCCTGGCTCGCACTTCTCTACACGCAGGGCTTCGCAACTTCGCTCTTCATGGTTCTCCTCGACCGCGTCGCCGGCCTGAGCTTCTTCGATGCGGCCAAGGGCGGTGATCCGCTGTTGTACCAGCACGTCTTCTGGTTCTACTCGCACCCGGCCGTTTACATCATGGTGCTCCCCGGCCTCGGGGTGTTCCTCGAAGTCCTAACCCACTTCTCACGGAAGCCGCTCTTTGCCTACAAGTACGCAGTAGGCGGTTTCATGGGAATCCTCGGACTCTCCGGCGTCGTCTGGGCCCACCACATGTTCACGTCGGGTATGCCCAACTATCTCCACGGCCCCATCCTCGTGACAACCGAGATGATCTCGATCCCAACGGGTCTCGTCTTCCTCTCGGGTCTCGGCACCATCTGGATGGGTAAGCTCTGGCTCCGGACGCCGATGCTCTTCGCGATGGCCGTCCTGGTGAACTTCGCCAACGGTGGCGTCACCGGCATCTTCCTTGCTGACGTCCCGACGGACATCCACCTCCATGACACCTATTTCGTTGTGGCTCACTTCCACTACACGATCATGGGAGCCGAGATCTTCGCCCTCTTCGCCGGCATCTATTACTGGTTCCCGAAGATCACCGGACGCATGTACAACGAACGCCTTGGCCAGATTCATTTCTGGTGGATGTTCATCTCCTTCAACCTGACCTTCTTCACCATGCACTGGCCCGGTATCGAGGGGATGAACCGCCGCATCGCGTCGTACCCCGGCCAGTACGAAGCTGTGAACCTCTTCGTCAGCCTTGCAGCATTCTCGCTGGGGGCGAGCTTCCTCCCATTCATCTGGAACATGCTCTACTCGTGGGTGAAGGGCCCAATCGCCGAAGCGAACCCGTGGCACGCTCGCACACTCGAGTGGCAGGTGTCCTCGCCTCCCCCGCTCGAGAACTTCCCTGTGCCACCCGTGGTTCGCGACCACCCGTACGACTACGGCGTGCCGGGCTCCGTTCACGGCATCCTCGGGAGTGGCGGGATGACACCGGCACCAATGCCCGGTGGCGGTGGTGGTGGCGGAGGCGGGCAGTGATACGACTCACCTTCGCAACCGACCAGATTCGAAAGGAGTGCCCAGCATCGTGCTGAGAACTGGAATTAATGTCGCTGTCATCCTCGCGGTGATGACGATCCTCGAGTACATCTTTGCGGTGAACGTGCCGAACGACTACGTGCGCTTCTTTGGACTCTCGGCGACAGCGCTGGTGAAGGCCGGGTTGATCATGTGGTACTTCATGCATCTGCCACGTGTTTGGCGCACGGAGGCGCACTGATGGCTGTACAGGCACCCACCGTCCAGGGGCAGGCGCACGCCGCTCACCCGCTCCACAACCGCCTTGCCATGAACCGGGCGGGCCTCTGGCTCTTCTTCTTCTCGGAGTCCGTTGTCTTCGCTCTGCTGGCGATGTCCCGCTTCTACCTCATGGGCATCGACCGTGACCACGTGGACCAGCTCCTCGGCCTCGGGATCACGATCATCCTCCTCCTGAGCTCCGTGAGCGCGTACATCGGCGAGACGGCGATTGAGCACGACCGGCGGCGGCTCGCAACCTGGGGGATCTTCACGACCATCGCCCTCGGGCTCCTCTTCGCCTGTGGCGTCGCGTTTGAATGGGGGACGGCCGAGTTCTCGAAAGACGGCGCGTTTGGCACAGTCTTCTTCACGATGACGGGCCTGCACGCTACCCACGTCATCAGTGGTGTGTTCATGCTCAGCCTCGTCTGGGCCCAACTACTTCGAGGCCGCTACAGCAAGGAAGATCACTGGCCGGTCTCATCAATCGTTATGTACTGGCACTTTGTCGATGTCGTCTGGGTTTTCTTCTACCCTGCACTCTACCTCGTGAGCTAATCGCGGCCATGAGCGAGATACAGAAGACCTGGATATTCTGCGTGGGAGGGGGCTGGCTTGCCGGCTTCCTCCTCGCGCTTCTCTGGGCGCTCTTCATCGTCCCCATCGCCAAGCAGAACGAGGTGGCCGACCTGACTATCCCGGAAGGCACCGCGGCGACGGTGAATGCCGGTCAGCCAGCCAAGTTCATTCCCGCACAGTTGTTGCTTGGGCCGAATCGGAAGCTTCGGGTGAAGAATGAGGACGTCGTAGACCACCAGATCGCAGGCCAGACCGTGCCCGCTGGCCGGTCAGCGACCATCACGTCATCGGCCGATGCACAGTCACTCACCTGCACCATCCATCCTTCGGGTTACATCGGGGTTGGCTTCGATGGCACCCCCGGCCCCCTCTCGGTCCTGTTCATGGCAACGGTCGTGGGGCTCCCGGTAGGGCTTGCCGTCGGCGGTATCGTCCACATCGCGAAGAAGCTCGATGGCCCGGGTAACGGGCCGACGCCCGTCACCATCTGAACCGATCCCGGCGTGGTGACGCTCCGGTGCCCCGCTCCCTTGCTCAGGCGATCCAATCCGACAGGCCTGCAAAGACCGCGGCCACGATAGCAAGAGCCGCAATAACCCATGGCCAGAGACTGCCGCTATCGGCTCCATCCATTGCGTATTCCCCCCAAACGTCTGCGACGAGGGTAGAAGATCGGCCGGTTCACTCGGCTTGATTCTGCGATGAGATGCCTCGCGAAGGCATCACAAGACAGGGACTACCGCTACCCGCGGCGCCAGGGCATCAGCGCCCATTGCGCCGCCAGCAGCACCGCATTAATCACCACGCCAAGGAGCGTTACCGCCACGACTCCCGCGTACATCGATTGAAAATCGAAGATCTGGTAGCTCGTCCAGATACGGGCTCCGAGACCATCGTTCGCAGCCAGGAACTCGGTGCCGATAATGACGATGAGGGCAAAGCCCATGGCAACCTGGAGGCCACTCATCAATGACGGAAGCGCTCCGGGCAGCAGGACACCGGTCACCTGTCGAACGCGCCCGGCACCAAATGCGCGGGAGACATCGAGGTGTGTCCGGTCCACCTGCTCGGCTCCCGACAGGGCGCTGAAGAACACGATGAAGAAGACGCTGAACGCCACCATGAAGATCCGCGCCGCATCGGTGATAGAGAGTGCAACCAGGACGAGCGGCAACATCGCAATGCGCGGCACGACATAGAGCGCCGTCGCAAGCGGGTATAACGCGATGCGCACTGGCCTCAAGAGGCCGGCGGTGAGACCCGTCACAGCCCCCGGAATCGCTCCGTACGCAAAGCCGATAAGCAGCCGCCTCGTTGTGACACCTGCATCCGTCAGCAATCCGCCACTGAGAAGCTCATCCCAGGTGCGTCGTATCACATCACTCGGGGCCGGATAGAACAACGTATTGATCCAATCCTGCCGCGACGCGACCTCCCAGAGTGCGAGAAGTGACACTGGCAACAGCAACCCAAGAGCAACCACAAACGCGACGGTACGAGCCCGCCTCATTGGGCAACCCCCTCGAGCAGGCCGAGAAGACGAGTGAACAACTCCGGGTACCCCGGCAATGCCCGGACGAGTCGCGTATCACGTGGACGGCCGAACGGGACATCCAGCGTAGCCACTGCATGTGCCGGTACGCTGGAGAGCACTGTGACACAATCTGCAAGAGCGAGCGCCTCGTCGATATCGTGCGTGACATAGAGCACTGCCGGCCGGCGTGATTCCCAGAGTGAGAGCAGGCTCGCGTGGAGATGTAGCTTCGTCTGGAAGTCGAGCGCGGAGGCTGGTTCGTCCATCAACAAGACCGGGGCATCGATTGCGAACGCCCGCGCGATCGCGACTCGCTGTCGCATACCCTCCGAGAGTTGATGCGGATACCGGTGCTCAGATCCCGCGAGGCCAAGTTCGGCAAGGATGGATCGAGCGCGAGCCTTACGGTCCCCGCGTGAAACGCCGCGCACCTTCAGTCCGTAGGCAGCGTTATCCTCGGCCGTGAGCCATGGGAAACACGAGTTCCCCTGTGGCACGTAGGCGGCATCACCCGCAAGGCCTGCATACCCCGACGTGGCAGGCACGATTCCAGCAAGGGCCTTCAACAGTGTGCTCTTGCCACAACCGCTCGGACCGAGGATCGCGTGAAACCCCCCGGCAGGAACTGAGAGGCTGAGGTCAGCGATGGCAGTCAGGCCATCCGGATAGCACACAGCCAGGTGTTCGACCTGGATAGCGGGTTTCGTGTGTACCTCCACAGCCGGGACGATAGTCACCTCGTGCGGGTGAAAAGCGAGTAGTCCAGCTCGCCCTGGTAGGTCAGAAGGCCTTGTTCCCGAAAGAACGCCTCCTGGCGTTTGAGGCTGTCGATATTCAGCGTCCCCGTCGGGTCGTGGTATGGCCGAGGGGCACGTTTCAGTACGTCGGCCGGCACATTCGTGTACTTCGAGATAATCGCGAGTGTCGCGTCATCCTTCCAACCGCCATTTTCCAGGTCGGCACAGGCCTTGAGGAACGCCCGGAGAAACGCCTCGGAGAGGTCCTGGTTCCTGGTCGCCCAATCGCGGTTCCAGTAGATGACCGTGGCCTGATCACCGTTCACAAAGTCATTCGAGAGGACCTTCACCTGGCCCTGGTCGGCCGCCATGGTGGCGAACGGTTCAGCGAGCATCGCACCATCGATGCTCTTGTTCACGAGCGCGGCCGCGGCATCGGTGAACCCAACGGTCTGGAGGTTGATATCCTTGTAGCCAAGGCCACCAGCGGCAAGGGCCTTGCTTAGCCAGTATTCGGTCGAGGCACCGCGCGCATTCACCGAGACCTTCTTGCCCTTGAGATCGGCTATCTTCGTAATCTCGCCAGAATCGTAGCGCGCTTTGCTCACAACGAGCGGTGTCGAGACCGGCGGCTTCTCGAGGTGAAGCGGGGCAACGATCTCGAAGGGGACTGGCTTGTGCTCCTTGATCGCTGCAGCCGCAGCGTTGAACGCCGCAGCACCAACACCGCCCGACCCTACATTGAAGTTGCCCGCCGCTGTCTGAACGAGCATGTCGGCGCCCCCGGCAAGGCGCTCGAGACTCACCTTAATGCCTTCGGCCGCGAAATAGCCTTTGTCGACGCCGACGTAAAGGGGTGCGAAGTTGAAGATCGGTACATAGCCGACCTTCACCTCCTTCAGCTCCTTCGGTTGCATGGCTGTCGCAGACGTAGCAGCGGTTGGTGAGCCCACCGGCGCCGTCGCCTTGTTGGATGATGGGCTGTCATCGCTGCAGGCGGTGGCCCATGTAGTTACGAGCACGATGAAAGGCAGGAGCAGCAGCAGTCTGCGCAAAATAGGAGAGTCCTCGGTACCCGGGGTAGTTACCACGAAGCATCCCCGCCCGACAGCTAAGGGCAAGTGAGCGTGACTACACGAGTCGAAACTCCGTTCCTCGTGGATTGGCACGTCAATTCATCGCCGGGTCCGGCGGAAAGTAGGCGAACATTGCGAGCCGTCCACGCTGCCGGCGAAGCACCCGGTGCCAGAGCCGATCCGGTTCCGGCGTGAACGGATCATCGGCGTCGGCTTCGACTACGAACCATGCCTCTTCCCCAATTTCGCGCTCCAGTTGGCCTGCCCCCCATCCCGAGTAGCCAACGAACACGCGGAGCGCGTCAATGGTGACGGCGGTCTCTTCGGCCGATTCGGTGAGGTCGACGAGCGAGATCCCGTGAGGCAAGTCGCTCTCGAGTGCGCGGAGTGTGCCCTGCTGATAGCGAGCAAGGCCCAGTGCCCGCGTCCGCTCGACTGGCCCGCCATTGAAGAGTACCGGCGGACGTGACGCATGAGCTCCCCAGTCGGGGAGGTGCTCGCGGATCTCGAGTTCCAGGGCGGGGCGGTTGAGAATCACCCCCAGCGAGCCAGCCTCATCGTGCGCACACATGAAGACAACCGATCGTGCGAAATTGGGGTCTACAAGAGACGGTGTCGCAACAAGGAGCTTCCCCGCGTAGGAATCAGCCATGGTTCAAGTGTCGCAAATGGAGCGGTAGCACGGAATGGTGCTTGCGAGCCAGCGTCGCGCCAATGCACGATGACGAACGTGGACGCCAGCCTTCCCATCTCCTTCGCCGACGTGATCGAAGCTGCCGGGCGGCTCCGAGGAGTGGCGGCACGCACACCCGTGATGACGTCGCGCACGTTCGACGAAAGGTCAGGAGGAGCATATGTCTTCTTCAAGTGCGAGAACCTCCAACGAGGGGGCGCATTCAAGTTCCGCGGCGCCTACAATCACATCGCTGCCCTTGATGCCGGGGAACGATCGTGCGGGGTCGCTGCAGCTTCCTCGGGGAACCACGCACAGGGAGTTGCGCTCGCAGCTCGTCTTCTTGGAATCCACGCAACCATCCTGATGCCAACGGATGCGCCTGCCTCGAAGGTCGCAGCGACTCGCAGCTACGGCGCGGAGGTCCAGTTTTTCGACCGGCTGGCAGTGAAGCCCGATGATGCCGTGAAGGCGCTGGCAGAGCGCAGCGGGCAGCACATCGTCCCATCATTTGATGATCCCGTGCTCATGGCCGGACAGGGGACCGCCGCCATGGAACTCATCGAGGAAGTGGGCGATCTCGACTGGATCGTGGCTCCCCTGGGTGGTGGCGGTCTCCTCTCCGGAACAGCAGTCGCAGCGAAGGCGATGCTACCGGGGGTCAAGGTTGCTGGCTTCGAGACAGAAGGCGCCGATGACTGGGTCCAGAGCCTGGCAAGAGGCGAACGTATCCTGATCGACCCACCGACGACCATCGCCGACGGCATCCGCACCCGCCAGCCGGGCGTTTACACGTTCGAGGTCGTCCGCGCCCTTGCCGACATGGTTGCAACGGTGACGGATGACGAAGTAAAGGACGCAATGCGCTTCATCGTGCAGCGGATGAAGCTCCTCGTGGAGCCGACTGGAGCGGTAGGGCCCGCCGGGGTGCTCTCCGGAAAGCTCGGTGACCTCTCGGGCAAGCGAGTGGGCGTCATCATTTCGGGTGGAAACGTTGACCCCGAAGTCCTGTGCGAAGTGCTGCTCGGCTCAGCCTGACAATGTTATGTGATGTAGTAGTAGCTACATGCCGCGCGCTGTGCTCGCGAATGGTGACACAAAGGAGGCGATCGCCTTCCGATACTGGGCCCGCTCGAACGCCGCAGGGTCGGGTGCGCCATGCTGGCTGAGGCTTCCCTTCATCTGCTCTACCGATTCATACTCGTGCGTTTCGAGCCACACCTCGACATCGGCAAGTACGGTCGCGACATACTCGGGGCCGTTCCTCAGGAGCGCCGAAGCCATCATTGTGACATCAGCCCCGGCGAGAAGTGCCTTCAGCACATCCTGGGCGCGGTGAACACCCCCGGTCGCGGCGAGAGAAGCGTCTCCAACAACGCTCCGCAGTATCGCCAGCCAGCGCAATCGCAGGGTCAATTCGTTTGGAGAACTGAGTTTCACAGTGGGAACAACGGTAAGCGACTCAATGTCGATATCAGGCTGCATGAAGCGGTTGAAGAGAACGAGCCCATCGGCCCCCGCACCAACGAGCGCCCTGGCCATGGCCGGCAACGCACTGAAGTACGCGCTGATTTTTACCGCGAGAGGGATGGCTATCGAGGCCCGAACGTCGGCGACCAGGTCCAGGTAGCGTTGTTCGACTGATGCCGACGTCTCTTCGGGGTCGGCCGCGACGAAGTACACGTTCAGTTCGAGGGCGTCGGCTCCAGCCTCCTCAATCAGCCTCGCGTAGCGTGTCCACCCGTGGGGCGAAACCCCGTTCAGGCTCCCGATGACCGGGATCGTGAGCCGCGATTTCGCCCTCGTAATTGCCTCGAGATAGGCGTTCGGGCCGCTCCGGTGCTCCTTCAGTGGCGGGAAGAAAGTGGTTGCCTCGAAGTAGCTCTCCGTCCACTGCTCCATCAGTTCGTGGAGGTCGAGCGTCTCCTGCTCGATTTGCTCCTCGAAGAGCGAGCGCATAACGACTGCAGCCGCACCCGATGCTTCGAGGACTTCCAGTGTCTCGATATGGTCAGATAGCGGCGACGCCGAGGCGACCAGGGGGTTACGGAGTTCGAGTCCGAGGTAGCGGGTACGCAGATCAACCATGGTGCCCCTCCGAGACGTGACTTCCGATATGCCCCTCATCCGGATCATCAATGACGGGGGCGAGCCGCTCAACCACGGCCATCTGCTCGTACAGGTGCCACCGTTCGTCAATGTCATCCTGGGCGACAGCGAGTAGCCTCTCCGACTCCTGTGGGTTCGCGAGTCCGAGCATTCCGAATCGCGCCTCCTTGAGGGCGAAATCGCGGAATCGGAGAGTCGGCTTCTTCGAGTCGAGGTGGAAGGGCCGCTCGCCTGCGCCTTCCGTCACCGGCTTGTAGCGGTACAGCGGCCAATAGCCGCTGGCGACCGCCTCGCGCTGATGGCTCATAGCCGTGCTCATATCGATGCCGTGAGCGATGCAGTGGCTGTAGGCGATGATGAGCGATGGCCCATGGTGCGCCTCCGCCTCGGCGAACGCCTTCACGGTCTGGGCATTATCGGCGCCCATTGCGACGGTCGCGACGTACACATTGCCGTAGGCCGATGCGATCATCCCGAGGTCTTTCTTCTCCGCGTGTTTTCCGCCGGCAGCGAACTTCGCAACCGCGCCTCTGAATGTCGACTTCGATGCCTGGCCGCCGGTGTTCGAGTACACCTCCGTGTCGAGGACGAGGATGTTGACGTCCCTGCCACTCGCGAGGACGTGGTCGAGGCCACCGAAGCCGATGTCGTAGGCCCACCCATCTCCGCCAACAATCCAGAGGCTCCGTGGCACCAGGTTGTCGGCGAGTGCAAGCAGGTGTGCGGCATCGCCCGATTCACGAGCAAGTGGTGCAAGTGCCGTCTTGAGGCGGAGGATACGTGCCCGCTGTGCCACGAGGGCCGCATGGCCGTCCTCCACATTCGCCCCGAGGATCGCCTTGGCAAGGCCCTCGCCAACCTGGGGCGCCAGCCTCGATAGCAGCATCCGCGCGGACTCGAGGTGCTGGTCGAGTGCAAGCCGCATGCCGAGACCGAACTCGGCGTTGTCCTCGAAGAGCGAGTTCGCCCAGGCGGGACCGCGTCCATCACGGTTGATAGTCCAGGGCGTGGTCGGAAGGTTGCCGCCATAAATCGACGAACAGCCAGTCGCATTCGCGATGAGGAGGCGGTCGCCAAAGAGTTGGCTGAGGAGCTTGAGGTATGGGGTCTCGCCACAGCCCGCACAGGCTCCGGAGAATTCGAAGAGGGGATCCAGCATCTGCGACCCCTTGATACTTGCGACGTGGATCGCCTCCCGCGGAGCCTCAGGAATCTGCTCGAAGAAGGCGAAGTTCTCGCGCTCGCGCTCGGCAATCGGCAGGCGCGGGACCATATCTATGGCCTTGTGTTTCACCAGCGACTTGCTCCTCGCGGGGCAGACGTCGACGCAGATCCCACAGCCCGTGCAATCATCGGGCGCCACCTGGATCGTCATCTCGGAGCCCGGCAAATCGTGGGCTGACCAGGCGCGGTGGAGAAAGCCCTCGGGCGCCGCCTTCAGTTCCCCCGGATCGTAGACCTTCATTCGAATCGCTGCGTGCGGGCAGACGAGCGCGCACTTCGCGCACTCGATACAGATGGATGGATCCCACGAGGGGATTTCGGCGGCAATGCCACGCTTCTCCCACTTCGAGGTCCCGGTAGGGAAGGTTCCGTCAACCGGGAGGGCACTTACGGGTAGCAGGTCGCCTTTTCCCGCAAGCATCGCCGCGGTGACATCGTGGACAAATGCGGGCGCAGACGCCGGCACGACCGGGAGGCGGAGCGTGCTGCTCGATGCGTGCCCGGGGATCGCTACTTCGTGGAGTGCCGAGAGTGCCGCGTCAACAGCAGCGTAGTTACGGGTCAGCACCGCCTCGCCCCGGCCGCCGTAACTCTTCCTGATCGCTTTCTTGATGGCGTCGATGGCCTCGTCGCGCGGCATGATGTTGGCGAGGGCGAAGAAACACGGTTGAAGAACCGTGTTCACGCGATTCCCAAGGCCCGCCTCCCTGGCGACGCGGTTGGCATCGACAACCCAGAGGCGGAGGCGTCTCGCGATAATCGTCTGCTGGATTTCGAGGGGCAGGTGCTCCCAGGTCTTGTCGGGCCCGTACGGGCTGTTGAGCAGGAAGGTCGCACCGTCCTCGGCCAGCTCGAGCACGTCCATGCGTTCAAGAAAATGGAACTGGTGGCAGGCAACGAATGTGGCCTTCGAGATGAGGTAGGTCGACCGAATGGGCTTCTCGCTGAAGCGAAGGTGTGAAACCGTCACGGATCCCGACTTCTTGGAGTCGTAGACGAAGTACCCCTGGGCATGAAGCGGTGTGTTCTCGCCAACGATCTTGACGGTGTTCTTGTTCGCACCAACGGTCCCATCGCTCCCAAGGGCATAGAACACGGCCCGGGCACCAGCCTTCGGTTCAGTGGAGAACGTGTCGTCATAGCCAATACTCGTGTGGCTCACGTCGTCGTTGATACCGACCGTGAAATGCCGCCTGGGCTCGCACCCGTTCATCTCCGCGAAGACCCCCGCCACCATTGCCGGGGTAAACTCCTTGGAGGCCAGGCCATAGCGGCCACCAATCACACGCGGCAGCGGGCCCTTCCAACAGCCATCGGCGGCTTGCTCCGCGAGTGCCGCGACAACATCCTGGTACAACGGTTCACCAACCGCACCTGGCTCCTTCGTACGATCGAGCACCGCGATGGAGCGCGTGGTGCCCGGCAGTTCTGCAACAAGTGCCTCGGCCGAAAACGGCCGGTAGAGGCGGACCTTGATGAGGCCGACTCTCTCCCCGCGCGCATTCAAGGCCTCGACTGTCTCCTCGGCTGCGCCGGAGCCCGAGCCCATGATCACGAGGACGCGGTCGGCGTCAGGCGAGCCCGTGTACTCAAACAGCCGGTACGTCCAACCGGTCAACGCCGCGAACCGGTCCATTTCCGCCTGGACAACCGCTGGCACCGCTTCGTAGAAGGGGTTACATGCCTCCCGAGCCTGGAAGAATACATCCGGGTTCTGAGCTGACCCGCGAAGTTGCGGCCTGTCGGGGTTGAGACCCCGCTCACGATGGGCGCGCACGAGGTCGTCATTGATCATCGCCCGGATCATCTCGTCGGTGACGCGCGCGATCTTGTTCACCTCATGCGACGTCCGGAATCCGTCGAAGAAGTGGATGAACGGGACGCGTGTGCGGAGCGTTGCCGCCGTCGCGATGAGAGCGAAATCCTGGGCCTCCTGGACGCTGGCAGCCGAGAGCATCGCCCAGCCGGTGCTGCGTGCTGCCATCACGTCGCTATGATCACCGAAGATCGAAAGCGCGTGCGTTGCAACGGTCCTCGCCGCGACGTGGAAGACTGCTGGCGTTAGCTCACCCGCAATCTTGAACATGTTGGGAAGCATCAAGAGCAGGCCTTGCGAAGCCGTGAAGGTGGTCGTCAGCGCGCCGGTAAGCAATGAACCATGCGCGGCGCCTGCCGCCCCACCCTCGCTCTGCATCTGGATGACGCGGGGGATGGTCCCCCAGATATTGGTCCGCCCTTCTGTCGACCACGCGTCCGCAAGTTCGGCCATCGTCGACGACGGGGTAATGGGGTAGATTGCGACGACTTCCGATGTCTTATGGGCGACGTAAGCGGCGGCCTCGTTCCCATCGACGGTTACGATCTCGGGCTGCATGTCCTCTCCACTCGCGGCGGCGGACACACCGAAGGTATCCGCCGGGCATTCAGTCAGTTCCGGTGAGAGGCGGCATTGGGCACGACGGATATCCGCCGTGTGCCTCCCACCCCTTCCAACTTGCGCCGCAACGGCTTCAGGTTCACCGGCCCTCGGGCCATTGATTCCGGACCCTGCCGGCCACAGGCGATCTCAGAAGGAGGCGTGAAGGCCGTGGTTCGCACGGCCTTCACGCGAGGAGAGCGGTGGCCTGCGAGTCCTCAGGCGGTTGCTTCAGAGGCGCTGACAGCGGTGGCCGGAGCATCGGCCTCGAACATGTACCCGATACCCTGGAGCGTCTTGATGATCTGCGGGTTCGCGGGCTCGCGCTCGAGCTTGGCACGTAACCGCGAAACCCAGACGCGCAGATATTGCAGGTCATCGCGATACTCAGGGCCCCATACCTTGCTGAGGAGCTCGGTGTTGAGCATCACTTTCCCGGCGTTTGCGGCCAGGTGCTGGAGGAGCAGCCACTCGGTGCGCGTCACCGCGACAGGGTTACCACCCTTCTTGACGAGGCGACGGGTGAGGTCTATCTCCACCTCTCCAGCACGGACCACCCGTTCAACATCCTGGCCAAGGCCACGGCGCAGGACAGCCCGGACGCGTGCCCCGAGTTCATCCGGGCTGAATGGCTTGACGATGTAATCATCGGCTCCAAGTTCGAGCCCACGGACCTTGTCCGCATCCTTGTCCTTGGCCGTGACGAGAAGCACCGGGACATTCGTACGCTCGCGAAGGCGGCGCATGACCTCGAGTCCTGTGATCTCCGGCATCATGATGTCGAGCAGGACAGCATCGGGCCGCTGTTCCTCGGCGAGCCGGAGCGCCTCTTCACCACCCGACGCGGTGATCACCCGGAAGCCCTGGGCCGAGAGCTCGAGTTTGATGAGGCGGAGGATTCCAGCCTCGTCGTCGACGACAAGCAACAGGGGTTCGGCACTCATGGTTCCATCTCCTCGTATGGTGGAAGGCTAAATCCGACCTCGAGACCACCGGCGGACCGGGAACGCGCCCAGATCCGCCCATTCATCGCCTCGATGAGCCGTTTGCAGACAGCGAGGCCCATGCCTGCGCCGCCCGCGAGTTTTGCGGTCCGTTCCGACCGGTAAAACCGTTCGAAGATCCGTTCTGTTTCGTCCTCGCCGATACCGAAGCCCCGGTCGAGAACGCGCACCACGACACCACCGTCGGGGGCGCCACGGAGATCAACCTCGATCGGAAGGCCAGGAGGGCTGTACTTGTCGGCATTGCCAACGAGGTTTCGGATAATGTGCTCGAGGTATGCGGGCTCGGCAGCCACGGGTGGGAGCGCGGGTGCGGCAGTGACCTGCACATCACGGTCGGGGCTGAGCCTGCTGGCAGCAAGGATCCGTCCGACCAACCGCTGGATGAGCACGGGCTCGACCACGGGCTCCTGGTCCAGTTCAACCCGTGCCATCGCAAGAAGGTTTTCGAGCATCCGCGCGAGGCGCTCCGATTCGCGCTCGATATCGGAAAAAATCCCTAGCCTGGTCTCGTCATCAATCTGGTCGCCACGGGTATGAAGGACGCGCGCTCCACCGTGGATGACGGTGATGGGTGTACGCAGCTCGTGCGACATCATCCCAAGGAACTCATCCTTTGCTTCGTTGGCACGAACGAGTTCCCGTTCGCGTTCCTGCGCCTCCGTGTAGAGTCGCGCGTTCTCAATCGCGGCCGCGGCCCTTCGAGCGAGCTCTTCAGCCATCGCCAGGTCCCCGCGTCCGAAGCGATGCTCACGTTCACTGATCACGAAGGTGATGGCGCCAAAAACCCCTGTGCGGTTCTCGAGTGGGACCACCATCGCCGACCGGATTTGCAGCCTGCGGATCGCCTCCAGGACCCTGGGGTCGGCGAACATGCTTCCCGCGGTGTCCTCATCGATCTCGCGGTACAGCTCGGGCCTCCCCGTCCGGATGACCTGGGCCACAACGCCGCTTCCCGATATCCCAGGGAGACGCCGTGTAGCGAGTTCCCGGGCCAGTGGCGCCATCTCCGGATTCCGATGGGCGACTGCCACGCGGTGCAGCTCACCCCGCTCGACGATGTCCACGGCGCACCAATCAGAGACACGTGAGACGGCAAGGTCCGCGAGCTTCTTCAACGACTCTTCGTAGTCCAGGCTCGCAGCCATCTCCGCACCTGCATCCGACAGGAAGCCGATGACCTCATTGCTACGACGGAGGTCGGCCTCGATCCGCCGTGCCTCGGCGTAGAGCCGGGCATTATCGACTGACAGCCCTGCCCGGCGGCCAAGCTGCTCGGCCACGGCAAGTTCATCTTCGGTGAACGGGTCGCGCCTGCCGGTACGCAGGAGGCTGGCAACCCCGAGTGACCGCCCCCCTGCAACGAGAGGCACGACGATGACCGATCGCGGCGCAATCGACTCGAGGACGGCTCGCTGGGGTGCGTCACCAACGAATGCCGCGAGCTCCCCGGGCGTGGTCCCGGGCAGGAAGACGGTGCTCCCGGCGTGTATCGCGGCCATGATCGCATTGTCGCCGCCGCTATCGTGGAGTTGCCACGGGGCCAGTTGGTGAGCCATCGCCTCGAGCTCGGGATCCGCACCAGCAATCCCAACCCTCCGCAGCCTTCCATCTTCAATGGTATCGACAAGGCAGAGGTCGGCGAACCTGGGGACAGCAAGGCGTGCGACTCCGATGAGCCTGTCCTCATATTGCAGCGAGCGGCTCAACTCGATTCCCGCATCGGCAAGGAACTGCAGTGCATCATTTGCTCGGCGAATAGTGGCAGCACGCTGTTGTGATTCGCTGTAGAGCGTAGCGTTATCGATAGCAAGGGCAGCACGGTGCCCAAGATTCATGGCAAGGTCGAGATCGGCACCGTCATAGCGGTCGCTGCCCTCGGTTCGGGCAAACGACATCGCACCGATGATTCGTCCACGTGCCCGGAGCGGGATGCACATCCCGGAGCCAAATCCGAGTGTCCGAAGGAGTTCCGCCTGCCGCTCATCACGCGCCCAGCCAGCGATGTCCCCGTCGCGGACCTCGGGCGTGAATACCGGCTCCCCGGATGTGACCACACGAGAATAGACGCCACCGCCGCCGACACGACCGGCGGTATCGGCCTCGAGTGCGGCCAGCGATCCCTCGCCATCGGGGCTGCGATGAACCATCGCACCCCAGGTGAGTACACCGTCGGGCTGAACGAGGGCTATGCAACACCAATCAGCGAACCGCGGCACGACGGAGCGGGCGAGCCGGGAGAGCGTCGCTCCGAAATCGAGTGAGCGCGAAAGATCGGCTGCCACGTCTGCCAGTAGCCGCGTCGCCTCGGCAGCGCGGCGTCTATCGCTGATGTCAACGCACGATCCGATGTAGCCGGCGAATGATCCCTCCCCGTGGAACAGTGGCCGGCCACGCTCGAGCATCCAGCAGTACTGGCCCTGCTGATTTCGCAGGCGGAGCTCTTGTTCAAACGGGCTGCGTACGTCGAACGATGAATGGTGGATGCGCTCCGCCGCCTCACGGTCATCGGGATGAATATCCTCGAGCCAACCATCACCGAGACCCTCCTCAGCAGGGCGCCCGGTGAACTCCAGCCACTGGTCATTGAGAAACGTCATCCTGCCATCGGTCCCCGCCACCCAGACGAGCGCCGGTACACCGTTGGCCATCTCCCGGAACCGGGATTCACTCCGGGCAAGCCGCTCCTCGCTCTCTCGCCGCTCAGTTACATCGAGGTGTACGCCAATCGCGCGTCGTGCATCGAGCATTCTTCCGCTCACACGAATCCAGCGGATGACTCCGTCGGGGCGGACAATTCGGTACTCCACCTCCCGTGCGCCGTCTCTTGGAAGCAGTTCCGCTGTATGGAGTACCTCGGGCAGGTCGTCGGGATGGACGTGTGCGATGCTGGCCTCGTACGTCCGGGCGAAGGTGCCCGGCTCGAGGCCATGGAGCTGTTCTGCCCCTTCAGACCAGTACACCTCCTCTGTCTCGGTATCCAGCTCCCATGTCCCGAGGTGACCGGTCTCCTGAGCGAGGCGCAGGCGTTCCTCGCTCCGCCTGAGTGCCTCCTCGGCAACTCGCTGATCCGTAATATCCATGCAGATACCAACGGCACGCAGCGGTTTGCCATCGTTCCCATAGAACACCCGGCCCCGTGCCGCGACCCATCGTATTAGCCCGTCGGGCGCTATGACACGGTATTGGACATCGTAGTACCCGTTGTCCATGGCCTCGGCGATCGAGGTTTCGACCCTCTCCAGGTCGTCGGGATGGACATACAGGCGTATTGCATCGAACGTCCCGGGGAACGTCCCCGGAGCAAGCCCGTGAATTGCCTCGAGGCTTTCCGACCAGCGCGCCTTGCCCGTCGGGAACTCCCACTCCCAGGTGCCGATGTTCGCGACCGCCTGTGCCATTCGCAGGCGTTCTTCGCTCTCGCTCAACGCCGCAGTGTCGCGGAATTTCTGCAGCGCTGGCCCCACGATCGACGCTGCCGCATCGAGCAAGTGCTCCATTGAGCGTGACTGGCGGCCGGGAGCCTTGAGCGCCAGGAGCCCGCGAGGTGCGGCGTCACCGGGAATAACGCTGACGTGTGTGGCGCGGGCCCCATCGATCTCGATAGTTGCAGTGGGTCCCGCATCCGTTGTGTCAATGGTCCCTGGCATCACTCGGTCCGGGTGCAGTGCAACGAGATCGTTCTCCCCGCGAACCCACGCTTCGACGGGAGCATCGATTTCCTTCGAGAGACTTTCGGCGGCCATCTGAAGGAGCCACCGTTCATCGGGAGCGGTGGTCGCCGCGCTGGCGATCTCTGCGAGTGCCGCCTGCCACCGCGCAGTTGTCATGATTTCGAAAAGGAGCGAGCGGAGGCGTCCCGCCACAAACGCCACCGCCGCACCCTCGACCAGAAAAAGGATCCCGCTAATCAGGGGCTTCCTGTCCATCGCGAGACGCCCGACCGGGCTCACGAAGAGGAGGTCCCCGACGAGGAAGGAGACCGCGACCGTAAACAGGCCGACCTGGACTCCGCCCATGAGAGCCGCACCCAGGACCGCCACGACAAAAACCAGGTATGGGTTGACGTCGACTCCGATACCAAGGCTGAAGAGCGCCCGAACTGCCGCCGCAATACCGATCCACCCGAGCGCAACGATGTACGGGCCAAGACGGCGAAACGAGGGAGGGAACACCTGGCCAAGACGCGCAGATACGCCCACCTGCCAGGAGAGTGCCGTTATGGGACGTTCCATGCAGGATCATCGTCGGTGGGCTCTCTTCAGCATGTCAATGATATTTATGGTGCTAACCTGATGACTATTACAATTGTAATATATCTGTAAGGGCTCTTCCTATTATAGTATCATACTTGCTATCTAATTATCTTAATACTGTCACTATCAGCAATATCTATATAAAATACAATGGATTTATCAATATTCGGCTAGCGTAATTGATACTAATATCTCTTTTCGTTACTAAATAAACCAGGTGAGTACTCACAAACTCTTCAATATAGATATATGCTTCCCCTCGAGTTACTTGGGTAGACAGGGCAGGTTGCAGTTCTCTGCTATCATTGCACCCATTGACCCGGAACCAGCACCACCGCCGGCAGCCACCGGGTGAGTCCACAGTCCCGCAATCACGCGACGGCCACAGGAGTTTGATACGGTTTCGTAACAGTGTGCCGATAACCTTCGCCCACGAGGTAATGGCCATCTCAGTACACTGGAGGCATCGAAACCACCCCGCCTCCCCGGCGACCAGCCAAACGCCCTTCGATTAGCGCAAAGGAAAGTCCGATGACGACCGTTGTCCGGCCACCGAGTGAAAACGATGGAGATGGTCGCGGCAGGCGAATCAAGGAGGCACACGACGAACTCGCCGATCGTGAACGCGATAGTGAGTGGGTGGTCGATGTAGCGTCACACCGAGTTGTCC
>WBZR01001859.1_pt1 | contig 24274 bp, 27 predicted proteins | sample 5204231 | NCBI WGS metagenome assembly WBZR01 (sample SAMN12412403, study PRJNA552823) | activated sludge metagenome | isolation source: activated sludge from anammox sidestream of wastewater treatment plant... | place: USA: Virginia | collected 2017-08
AAGTCTCGGCATCGATCCGCATGTACTGCAACGGTGCATGGTACGTCTGCTTCTACCGGCTCGGTATCGACTGGATGATGAATGCGCTGACAGACGCCGGGTTGAAATGGCGCAACCTCATTATCTGGAAAAAGAACCAGCTCAACCTATCAAACTCGGACTACAAGTCGATCTACGAACCAATTATCTATGGCTGGCAGTCAGACTACGAGCCTATGCTGTACGGCTGGAACATGGTTCACGAATTCCAGGGTAGCAAGGGCGAGGTCGATGTAATGGACATCGTTGTGCCGAGCGTGTGGGAGATCGCACGAACAAAAAACAACGACCTACACCCGACAATGAAACCTGTGGAATTGTGCGAACGCGCAATTCTCAACAGTAGCGTACGGGGGGGGGGGCGTACTGGATTTGTTTGGCGGCTCTGGGTCTACCTTAATCGCTGCGGAAAAAACCGGGCGCATCGCACGACTCATGGAACTAGAGCCGAAGTACGTGGATGTAATCGTTCGCCGCTGGCAGGACTTCACTGGCAAGCGGGCTGTGCATGAGCAGACCGGAAAACCGTTCTGATCGGAGTAGACCATGCAGGCCGTAAATCAATCCGAATTCGCAAAGCTGATGGGGTTTGATCGCAGCTATGTCACCAAGCTAAAAAAGGCTGGGCGGCTTGTTTTGGATGATCGTGGCCACGTACTGGTCGAAGCCTCGAAAAAGCGCATTGACGAAACCGCCGACCCAAACCGGGACGACGTCAAAAAGAGGCATGCCGACCAGCGCGGCGAAGATCAGCACCCGAAACAGCAGGACAGTATCGGCAGCAGCTATCAGGCAGCGCGTGCCGTCAAAGAGCGCTACCAGGCAATGCACGCAAAGCTGGAATACGAAATCGCATCAGGCCAGCTGGTTAAGAAAGTCGACATTGATGCCGCCGTGTCCGATGTGGTCACCATGTTCCGGCAGGCACTCGAGCAGATCCCGTACCGTACCAGCCCTGAACTTGTCGGAAAAGACCTGGACACCATCCGTGCCGTATTAAAGCAAGACGTTCACGCTGCATTGTCGGACATGGAACGTGAGTTCACGACCCGGCTCGACCGGATATCCAAGGCAGAAAAATGAGCGCTCGTGATCTCATCTTTACCGCTGCGCGACGGGCTATCCGGCCTAAGTCACCGCTTACGGTATCGGAGTGGTCTGACGCCAATCGCGTGCTATCCGGCGAGGGCAGCGCAGAGGCTGGTTCGTGGAAAACGTCACGTACGCCTTACCTGCGCGAGATCATGGATGCACTCTCCGAAGAGTCTCCAGTTCGCAAAGTGGTATTTATGAAATCGTCGCAGGTCGGTGGCACCGAGGCTGGCAGTAACTGGCTGGGGTACATCATTGCGCACGCCAAGGGCCCGGTGGCAATTGTGATGCCGACCGAGAAGTCGTTGCAGGATTGGATGAGCCAGAAGTTTGACCCGATGGCAAAAGACACGCCAGCCATTGCCGAGGTGATGGCCACGCGCAGCAACCGGGCAGGCGATAACTCGGCTTTCCGCAAGCGCTTCACCGGCGGCATTTTTTACGCCAAGACGGCTGGCTCTACCGCCGAACTGAAATCTACCTCGCTACGCTATGCCTTGGCCGATGAAATCGACGAGTACGACTGGTCAACCCTGCAGGGTGATCCGCTCGGCTTGCTAGAAGTACGCCTGACCACCTTTCATGACCGCAAGCTATTTGTGGTGAGTACGCCGACGATGAAAGACGCCAGCCGGATCGAAGAGCAGTTTGAGCTTGGTGACCAGCGGCGCTTTATGATGCCGTGTCCGCATTGCGATGAATTTCAGCACCTGAAATGGCCGAATCTGCGCTGGAAAAAAGACGGGCGGCGCTGCTCGTCTGCCTGGTACGTGTGCGAGCACTGCGGCGGCGAGATCAGCGAGCACCAGAAGGCCAGCATGATGAGCAAAGGCCGCTGGATTACGCACAACCCGGAGGGGCTGTGGCGCTCGTATCACATCAATGCGCTGTATTCGCCGATTGGCCTTGGTCTTTCGTGGGCGGAGCTGGCCGACGAGTGGATTGAGGCACAGGATGATCCATCCAAACTGATGCGCTTCGTCAATACGCGCCTGGGCGAAACCTGGGCAGACCGGTCGCACGATCTGAAACCGAACGTGCTGATGGCGCGTGCCGAGCCTTATGCGCTGCGTAGTATCCCCATGGGTTGCCTGGTACTCACCGCTGGGGTGGATACGCAGGATGATCGCCTGGAAGTGCAGATCATTGGCCACGGCATGGGCGACAAAGAGTGGACGGTCGATTACCACGTGATTCCTGGTAACCCGGCAGAGCAGCGCGTGTGGGATGCCCTGGCCGATTACCTGAATGCTGAATTTACCAACGCCTATGGCCGCGCCATGCGGATTGAAGCCACCGCCATCGATACCGGCGGTCACCACACCCACGCAGTCTATGCCTTTGTGCGTAGCCAGCGGGTTCGCCGCTGCATCGCCATCAAGGGAGCCAACCAGTCAGGACGCACCATCCTCGGCAAGCCAAGCCATCAGGACGTTAACTGGAAGGGGCAAACCATCAAGAAGGGCGTTGCGCTGTACACGGTCGGCACCGATACGGCAAAACACCTGATCTATGCCCGTTTGAATGGTGATGCCGATAAAGACCCGGCAGAGCGCAAGATGCACTTCTCTACCGAGCTGGAGCCCCAGTATTTTGACGGGCTAGTATCCGAAACATACAACCCACGCAAAAACCGGTGGGAGATCAAAAAAGGCAAGCGCAACGAGCCGCTGGATACCCGCGTATACGCGATTGCTGCCAGTCACCACCCAGAGCTGTACCTGCACAAATGGCGGCAATCCGATTGGACAAAACGCGCTGCCATGATCGAACCGGAAGCCAAGCAGGACGCGGCTCCGGTACCGGACAAAAATGAGGACAGACCGTCCGTAAAAGCAAAGCATCACATCCCACAAAAACGCCGACCAGGCGGGTTCGCTGGTAACTGGTAACCGAGGCCCCTATGGAATATCTATCAAACGTTGAAGTGCTACTGTCTGCCTGGGGTCGCTGGGCCGTCCGTGTGGAGACAAAATCCATCGGCTACTCATCGGTTAGCCCCATGTTTCGTGAGATGCGATCTGGCAACGGATTTGGATCAGCGCCGCCAGTTGGCCTGAACGATGCGGATTTGCGTGCGGTAGATGCCGCCGTGCAGCGTTTACCGGTGATATTGCGAGCCACGCTCAACGAGTTCTACAAAAGCCAGTGCAGCGTGCGAGACCTGGCGTTACACCTGGGCTGCAACCACAAATCAGCCAGCCAGTATCTAAACGAAGCGCGTCGACGAGTGTCTAAATCACTGGAAGAAGACGTCTGATAACAGGGGGTGGTAAAGCTCTCAATCGCTTATTTGGCGCGGTTTTGCGCCAAGTTCATCCGAATATCCCCGTTTTTTTGACAACTTTCGAGCAAGTCGCCAATATTCGCCTCAATTCGATAGATTGCTCTTGTTGTCACTAGAGCAGAAAACGGCCCAAAACCAACCGGTTCTGGGCCTTTTTTCTGGAGCGCCATATGCAGATCGGGGTCAATGTGGACATCGATGCGGCGATCAAGAAACTAGATGTTTTCCGGCGCGACCAGTTGCCGTTTGCTCTAGCCAAAGCGATCACGAATACGGCGCAGGATGTTAAGGCTGCCGAGGTTGCAGAGATGCAACGGGTTTTCAGCTCGCCCACCCAGTGGACGTTGAACAGCCTGTACATCAAACCGGCTACGAAGTCGAAGCTTGAGGCAAAGGTCTGGATTAAGAACTTTGCCGCCAAGGGCCCATCCCCAGAGGACTGGTTAAAACCGGAAATCGAAGGTGGCCAACGGAAGTACAAGCGCATGGAACGTGCGCTGCAACGGATAGGCGTTTTGCCAGCTGGCATGATGGTCTATCCAACCAAATTTGCAGACCTGGACGCCAACGGCAACGTTAAGGCGGGGCAGGTCACGCAGATTCTGTCCTACCTGCAGGCCTTCGGTGAGCAGGGGTATCGCGCCAATATGGATACCAAGGGCAGGAAGCGAATGACAAGCCGAACCGGTTATGCCTACTTCGTTGGCAAGCCGAAAGGCAAGATCGCGGGGATCTGGAAACGGGTCAATTTCGCCGCTGGATCTGCCGTAGTACCGATTTTCTACTTCATTCCGAGCCCAACCTATCGGCCTCGGCTGGATTTTTATGGGATCGCCCGGCGTGTATACGCAGCCCGATTCCAGGACAACTTCAGAAACGCAATGGCAAAAGCCGTGGAAACTGCACGATGAACATTCCTTCGACCCTGCGAGTTGGCGATACAACCAGCTGGCGCGACGAGCCTTTGCTTGTCGACGGCGTGCGTGTCGACAGCAGCATGTACACGCTAAAGCACATCCTCGTCGGACCGTCTGCACCGGTAACGCTTACCGCCGTTTCTGATGGTGGCGGCTGGAAGACGCAGCTGACGATTGAGCAGGCCAACGCACTCTCCGCTGGCGATTACAGCTGGCAAGCCGTAATCGAGACATCTGGCGAGCGCCTTACGGTCGGCAGCGGCCAGTTGAATGTTTTGCCGAATCTAGCAAACGCCACTCAGGGGTTTGATGGCCGCACATTGGCAGAGAAGGCCTTGGCTGATGCCGAGGCTGCGCTGGCGAACTATCGCGCAACCGGCGGCAAGATCAAAAGCTACACCATCGGTATGCGAGCCATGACGTTCATGGATTCGTCATCGATCCTGCAGGAAATCAACTACTGGAAGACGCGGGTTTCTCATGAGAAAGCCCAGCAACGGGTCAAAAACGGCCTGGGCAATCCGCGCAACCTGCAAGTGAGGTTCAAATGAGCGACCGCTTACCAAAGGCAATGCAATCCGATTCAATTCCAGCCAGCATCCGTGCTGCCGGTGAGTCGAAAGGCGTTTTCAAGAAATCTGCCGACATCATTCCGATGCCGGTAAAGGGTCAGGACCCGGCGCGTCTTTACGCAGGCGCTCAGGTTAACCGTCTGACCAGCGATTGGACAGCGCTCGGCACCAGTGCCGATTCGGAGATCCTGACCAGCATCCGTTTGCTGCGAGCCCGTTCCCGCGAAATGGTTCGGGATAACCCGCACGCCAAAAACGTGGTGCGCATCGTGCAAAACAACGTAGTCGGTCAGGGTATTGGCATCCAGTGCCAGATCGTCAATAAGCGCGGCAAACTGAACGATAAGCTGAATTCGGCCATTGAGGCGGAGTGGGCGAACTTTTGCCGCCGTCAGTCGTTTCATGCCGCTGGCCTGCTCGATCTGACCGGCATGCTCCGTTTGGCCATGGGCCAACTGGTAGAGGCTGGCGAAGGCGTTATCCGCAAGGTATACCAGCGTTTTGGTGACTCGAAGGTACCGGTGGGCGTTGAGTTCATCGAAGCAGACCGCTTGATGGATCAGTGGCAATCTGCCCGTGCGCCGAAGGGCAACGAGATCCGCATGGGTGTCGAGATCGATCAGTGGGGCCGACCAGAGGCCTACTGGTTCTTCCCGAAGCATCCCGGCGACTATCAATTCCAGTCGTTTCAGCCGAGCAAGTTCATCCGTATTCCTGCCAGTGAAATCATCCACTTCTACATCGTGGATCGCTGGCCGCAGACTCGCGGCGTGCCGATGTTTCACTCGGTACTGCGCAAGATGAACGACATGAAGGGCTACATCGAGGCAGAGATCGTTGCTGCCCGTGCATCAGCCGCCATCATGGGCTTCATCACCTCGCCAGAAGAGCAAGTGGCAGACGGCGAAGAAAACGGCAACCTGTTAACTGATCTGGCCCCAGGCACGATCCAGAAGCTTAACCCCGGTGAATCGTTCGAAGGGTTTGCGCCCACTCGCCCGAACACCGGCCTCGACCCGTTTATGCGCTACATGTTGCGCGAAATGGCGGCAGGTGTGGGCGTTAGCTACGAAAGCCTGTCACGCGACTACTCGCAAAGCAATTACTCCAGTTCGCGCCTTGCGCTCCTGGATGACCGTGACACATGGCGCGTGCTTCAGGGCTGGTTGATCACCACCGTGCTGCACCCGCTCTACATCGAGTGGCTGGATCTGGCCGTTCTCTCTGGCACCATCAAAATGCCAGAGGACTACTACCTGAACAAAGAGACTTATCAGGCCGTTCGCTTCAAGCCTCGCGGCTGGAGCTGGATCGATCCGCTCAAGGAAGTGAAGGCTTATTCCGAAGCGGTTCGCGCTGGCTTCATGACAGTGAGCGATGTGATTGGCCTCACCGCAGGCGGTGCAGATGCAGAAGATATGTTCAAGGCTCGCCGTCAGGAGCTGGATCTTATGCAAGGTCTTGATCTGACGTTTGACACCGATCCATCGGTATCCAAAACCACGCCGCAAGCAGCCGCACCGGCAGATCCAGTTAATCCGGCTATCGAAGACCCGGCACCAGGCAAAGCAGCAGACGAATAAACAACCGCAACAAAGCATCGGGCCGCCGCAGGTATCTGCAGGCGGCTTTTTTTTATTGGGAGTCGCTATGAGCAAAAAACTACCGCAAAAGATGGGGCCGCAGACGCGGAATCTATCGATTCGTGCGCAGGACATTGCCGTTGATGTGGCCAACCGTACCGTTGAGCTGTCATTTAGCTCGGACGCTGCGATTGACATGTGGTTCGGCAAAGAGAGCCTATCGCACGCTCCAGGCGCAATGCGCGTTACCGACCGCACCGGCAATCTGCCGCTGTTGTTCAACCACTGCATGGATGACCTTCTCGGCGTTGTCGAGTCTGTCCGCGTTGATGTCGCCGCTGGCAAGGGTTATGCCGTTGTCCGCTTTGGCAAGGATGACCGGGGCGAGTGGGCAATGCAGCAAGCCCTCGACGGCATTCTCACCAATGTCTCGTTTATGTACCGCGTCTACAAGTACATGGAAGACACCGAGACCGAAACGTACACCGCCCTCGATTGGGAGGTGCTTGAAATTTCCCTGGTTACCGTACCCGCAGACGCTTCAGTCGGCGTGGGCCGTGCAGCCGGAGAAAACGAAGTGGCAGTGGAAGTGATCACTCGCCAATTAACACCGGCAGCTGCCGAAACCACCAAGGAGTCTATTATGACCGCTGAAATCCAAACCCCGGCACCGCAGCAACCGGTGCAAACCAACCAACCATCTGCCGAAGAGCTTCGCGCTATTCAATCGCAAGGTGCTGACGTAGAGCGCAAGCGCATCGCCGAAATCGATGCCATGTGCCGTTCGCACAAGCTGCCGGACGAGCTCCGCGTTAGCATGATCCAGAAGGGCACGTCGATTGAAGAAGCCCGTGGCCTTGCTCTGGACCACAAGCTGGCCAACGCTGGCGACCAACGCGCTGCCAGCCTGGGCGATGGCTTCGCCCCGGACATGAGCACCAAGGAAAAAGCCAACTACTCAATGATCCGCGCCGTTAACGCCGCGATTTCGGGCAGCTGGAAGGAAGCCGGTTTCGAAGCTGAAGTATCGAACGACATTGCCAAGCGCATGGGCAAGTCGACCACGGGCTTCTTCATGCCAACCAACATCCCGTTCGCGCAGCGTTCGGGCTATGCCGTTGGCACCGCTGGTGCTGGCACAACGGGCGGCACGCTGGTCGCCACCAACCTGCTGGCTGGCAGCTTCATCGAAGTGCTGCGCAACAAGGCACGCGTCTTGCAACTCGGCGCCACCGTTCTGTCGGGCCTTGTCGGCAACGTCGACATCCCGCGTCAAACCGGTGCAAGCTCGACCTTCTGGGTTGGCGAGAACGGTACTCTGACCGAGTCCGAAGCTACATTCGACAAGCTGTCGCTCGCCATCAAGAGCATCGGCACCTACTCGATGATCAGCCGCAACATGCTGCTGCAATCGACGCCGGATATCGAAATGCTGGCACGTGCCGACTTGATCGCACAGATCGCTCTGGGTATTGACCTGGCGGCTCTGTCGGGCACCGGTTCGAACAACCAGCCGACCGGTATCGCCAATACCTCGGGCGTGGGCTCGGTCGTTGGCGGCACAAATGGCGCAGCCATCACAATCGACCACCTGATCGATCTGGAAACCAGCGTCACCGATGCCAACGCGCCGGAAGATTCGCTGGCTTACCTCGGCAACGCACGCACTGTCGGCGCGCTGAAGAAGCTGAAGTCGACCACCGGCCAATACCTGTGGACCAACATCCCTGGCGGCCAGCGTTCGGGCACGCCGGGCGAAATCAACGGCTACACGATGGCGCGTTCGAATCAGGCTCGCAAGAACCTGACCAAGGGCACCGGTACCAACCTATCCGAAGTCTTCTTCGGCGCATGGTCGGAGCTTGTTCTGGGCGAGTGGGGCGTGCTGGAAATCATGCCTAACCCGTATGACGCTACCGCCTACAAGCAAGGCGCAGTTCTCCTGCGCGCAATGCAGTCGGTTGACGTCGGCGTTCGCCACGCCCAATCGTTCGCCGTGATGTCGGACGCCATCACGTCGGCCTAACCGTAGTCTCCTCCTCCGCCTTCAAACGTGGAGCTTTGTGGGCAGGGCGCTTGTGCGCTCTGCCCATCTTTTTATGGACAAACTATGCCTAGTTACACAATCCGCAACGGCTATACGTATAGCCAGAACACCACGAATGGCGCGGTTCAGCGTTTTAACGCTGGCGACACAGTGGATCTGCCTGCTGAAATTGGCGATAGCCATCACGCGCTGCAGCGAATCGATCAGCAGCCAGTAGCCGAAGACGGCGAAAAGCCAGCAAAGGCCGCCAAGGCCGCCAAAGCTGACAAGAAATAACCATGATCGACGCCACCTTCAACGATGTGTTCCTGGCTGACTTTGGCCTGGATGCCACCTCTGGATCGTCAACTGGCAAAGTGCTGTTTGACCAGCCAGATAACACGGCATTCGGAGACATGGTTCAGATCACCGAATACACCGCCACGTTGCGCGTCATCGATTTTCCGGTGCTAGTTGCTGGAAACACGCTCACCATCTCCGGCACCGCTTATGTGGTCCGTGAGGTAGTTCACCTTGAGGATGGCGCGTTTGCTCGCGCCACGCTGTCCAAACCATGAACACGCACCGTGAAACCGTCATTCAGGCCGTTATCGACAAGCTGACTGTCGCTGGAGTTGCCTCTGGCCGCGTATTCCGCAGCCGGTCGAATGCGCTGGCTGCCAATGAGCTGCCTGCCATCGTTCTGCGTGCCGGTAACGAGGCTGTGGATAACAGCCAGCGCACCATCTCCGTCCGCAATTTTGATGTGGAGCTGGAGATCGTGGTTCGCGGCGAACCGGCAGACCAGCTGGCAGACCCAGTCATCGCCGCTGCATCGGCAGCGATCCTGGCAGACCAAAGCCTCGGCAATACGGTTTACCGGGTTGTCGAATCCAGCATCGGCGCTCCTGAACTGGCAGACGGCAATGGCACAACCGGTTTGGTGCGCGTGACCTACACCGCAACCTACGCAACACGCCTCAACGACAACACCACGCCCGTGCGCTGCATGGGCTAACCGATTTTTAGCAGCACCCTCACCGCATCCCCACCGCCTATGGCGGGTTTATCACCAAGGAGTCCACCATGACCTCTACTGCAATTACCGCCCAAGGCACCACCCTCTCTATCGATACCTCCGTTAGCGGCGGCCCGACCTACACGCCGATTGCCAACATCAAGTCGTTTTCCGGCTTCGATGGCTCGGCTTCGGAAATCGATGTCACCAACCTGTCGAGCCCAGCCAAGGAATACCGCCTCGGCCTGGAAGACAACGGCCAATTCACGCTTGAACTCGACCGTGACTTTTCGGACGCTGGCCAGACTGCGTTGTTGGCTGCCCGTGACAACCAGGCTGCCAAGCAATTCAAGCTGCTGCTACCTAACGGCGAAAACGCTGTTTTCACGGCTTTCGTCAAGAAGTTCGGTATTGGCGGTGGCGTTGATCAGATCGTCAAGGGCAGCGTTGATCTGCGTATCAGCGGCTCTGTTGTCTGGTCTGCATCTTAATCCTCGGAGTCCAAGTAAATGAGCGAAAAACCTCGCAAGGCGCTGTCGAAGTCTGACATTCTGGCCGCAAACGATCTCAAGCGTGAGTGGGTCGATGTGCCGGAATGGGATGGTGGCGTTTTCGTCACCAGCTTCTCGGCAGATGCCAAGGATGCGCTGGAAGTGAAGTTAATGACGGCCAGTCAAAAGGGCATCGGCTTCCGGGCAATGTACTGTGCATTGGCAATGGTTGATGAGATGGGGCGCCGTCTGTTTACAGACGAAGAGGCCCCCATGCTCGGCACCAAGTTTGCCGGTGCGCTGGATCGCATCTTTGAAGTAGTTTCGCGCATTAACCGGATCTCCGAAAAGGATCTGGAGGATCTGGAAAAAAACTCCGCAGCCGCCCCTGGAGACGCCTCGCCTTCAGGCTCTGCCTGAAACTAGGCGTTGTTCATCCGGATGAGTTGTTGCGCCGGTTAACCAGCGCACAACTCGCCGAATGGGCGGCTTTTTTCCGGATCGAGCCAGACGCAGATCTACGGTCTGACAGTTTGGCCGCGCAGCAACTTGCAATGCTCGGCAACATCAACCGATCAGAGCACAAAACAGAACCGTTCGAGCCACACGATTTCATGCCTTGGATTGAAAAACCGGAGGCCGTTGAAGTTATCGAACCGTTGGACGCACAAGCACAGGCAACACGCCTGAAAGCGCTAATCAGCAAGAAGTAGGGGATTCATCATGGCGACCATCGCTGAACTTGCCGTCAATTTCACCGCGAACACCGGAGGCCTTGATACTGGCGTTAGTCGTGCGACCGGCGCTTTGCAGCGGTTCAAGTCCGAGGCTGAAAAAGCGTCCTATTCGGTCGATAAAGAATTTGGCAAGCTAAACCAAGTCTTTTCGACTATTGGCATCAACGGCAGCGCCCTGGCCGGAAGCATTTCCAAGATCGGCCTTGCGATGGCCGGTATTGGAGCCGGTGTATCAATTGGCGTCCTGGTCAGCAAGTTCAACGAGTCTGTCGGAGCCGCTGCAAAACTGCAGGAAATGGCCGAAAAAACAGGCGCTTCAATTGAGAAGCTATCGGGCATCAGCCAGGTTGCCAAAATTGAAGGGGCTGACATGGAATCCGTGTCGGCAGGGATGGCAAAACTCGCCGTCAATATGGAGGCCAGCGGTGGCGCATCCAAAAAGGTTAGTGATGCGCTGGGTCGCATCGGCTTGTCGCTCAAAGACCTGAAGGGCATGGACACCGGCACGATGTTTGAGGCAATCAGCCGGAAAATGTCGGAATACGGGGATTCCGCAGGAAAAACCGCTGTCGCAGTAGCCCTGTTTGGAAAAAAAGGGGCCGAACTCATCCCAACCATGAACCTTTTGGGAGAATCCGGCGATCTGGTCGTTAAAACAACAGAAAAACAAGCGGCCGCTGCAGATGCATATGAGAAGAACTTGGTGCGACTGACTATCGCCAAAGACTCCGTCTACAAGACGGTTAGCATGGAAGTGCTACCCGTTGCCAACGCATTTATTCTGTCGCTCATCAAATTAAGCAGTGAGGCAGACGGTGCAAAAACAGCCGTCAAGGGTCTTGCCGAAGACAACACGATAAAAACATGGGCAAAAAATGCCGCGTCTTATGTGGCACAGCTGGTCGACGCGTTCCAGGAACTGAAGAACGTCGGGACCTATTTCAGCGCATTAAAATCGTATGTCGCGGTTGCTGCGGACCCAGGCAACACCAAAGCCGATGCGGAGGCAGCGTGGCAGCGCTTCCGTGCCATTCAGGCTGATATTAAAAGCAGCAAGCTGTTCTCGCAGACACTGCAGGAGCAATTTGCGGCCATGGACCAGGCAACACCGGCCGGAAAACCAAGAAAAACCATCACCGGGGGCAACACAGGCTCGGTAGCCAATAGTTCTGGCGACAGCTTCATGAACAGCCTGCGGGATCGCTTGACCAAAGGTATTAGTGGCGAATACGCCCAGTTGTTGCAGCAAGCCGAAGAGAAAGGCGTCAAAAACCAGGCTGCTGGACTCATTGAACAGATTCGCGCACTCGACGAAGGCGTGTCGCTGAAAAACTACACCAAGAGCCTGGAGCTTGCCACTGGCGAATACAAAAACCAGATCGCCCAGATCGGCATGACCAAAGAGCAGATCGAGCTCATGAACGTCGATACCAAAATGACGGCAGATCTACAAAAAGAGATTTCCCAGATCGAACGGTCCAAGGGTGCGCTGACGGCTGAAACCCGTGCCGAGATGGAAGCCCAAAAGAAAACCGCTGTTGAGACGATTCAGAGCCTGATCCGTATCCGTCAGGAATCCGAGAACTCAATCTCAGGCGGCGCAACCCGCGCCATCAATAACTACATGGATGCAGCTGGCAATGTCGGTAAACAAGTGGAATCGACGTTTACCAACGGCTTCCGCAACATGGAAGACGCAATCGTGCAGTTCGCAACCACTGGCAAATTAAGCTTCAACAGTTTTGCGAACAGCGTGGTCGCGGACATTATGCGGATCTATGCCCGGATGGTTATTACCGGGCTTGTCGGAAAGATCGCTGGAGCTTTTGCAGGAAACGTTTCTGGGACTGGGTATACGTCTGAATCTCCATCTGGGGCTGGTACATACAACTATGCCGGTTCGCAGATGACGATTGGCACCGTTAACGCGCTTGGAAATGCCTTTACGGGGGGCAAGGTTACCGCCTTTGCCAATGGCGGCATCGTCGGCGGGCCAACTCTGTTCCCAATGGCCAACGGCGCTGGGCTCATGGGCGAAGCTGGTCCAGAGGCAGTCATGCCGTTAACGCGGGATTCTTCTGGCCGACTTGGTGTTCGCGCAGGCGGCGCAGGCGGCAACGTTCAGGTTACGGTCATCAACAACGGCGCATCCGATGGCTACCAGGCCACCACCCAGCAAAGCACCAATGACAACGGCAAAGAAATCATCACCGTGATCATCGACAAGGTGAAGGGCGCAATGAGTCAAGACGTTCGCGGCAATGGGCAGTTCACGCAGCTGCTCGCCAACAAATTCAACCTACGCGGCACGATGTAAGGGGCTGATATGACGACACCGACTTTTCCGTCCTACGCCAAAATCCAGTTTGCCGGGTACAGCCAGCAGCGCGAATCGGCGCTGATGCGTACCGAAATGGAGTCCGGGCCACCGCGTCAGGTTAAGGTACGCTCACGCGTCATGCTCACCCGTAGCGTCAAGATATACCTTGCCAGCAAGGCAGACTTTCAGTCGTTTGAAACCTGGTACGCCAGCACCATTAACCTGGGCGCTTCGTGGTTCAACTTTACCGACCCGGTATCAGGTAGCACTGTGATGGCGCGGTTTGTATCGGGCGGGTACGCCGCATCGCCAATAGTCGGTGGCATGGCCGCCTGGATTGTTGACGCCAAAATCGAGAGCTGGGGCTGATTGTGGCACGTACTTATTCCACCCAGTTTAAATCGACGCTGGCCGAGGTTTCTGCCGAGGAAGCCCCGCTCTATCTGCTGGAAATCAGTCATCCGGCGTTGACGTCGCCGGTACGCGTTGTAAACGACCTGCAGGACGTGACCAGCAATGGCAACCCGTTCATTGCCTGCCCATTTCGATATGTGCTTCCAGACGACTTTGAAAACCAGCTGCCCAAGGCACGACTGGCCGTCGATAACGTCGGGCGCGACCTGATGTACTGGATTGAAACCACCGGCGGCGGCCACGGCAGCACCGTCAATATGATGCAGATCATGCGTTCAAGACCGGACGTTGTGGAGTGGTCTATCAACATGAATCTGTACAACGTGGTTTGCACCATGAAAGAAATCACCGCCGAACTTGGCTTCGACAATCTGTTCGCCAAGCCTGCCATCTCGCTGCAATATCGGCCCGACACGGCACCCGGAGTGTTTTAATGACTACCCATTGGACAGAGCGCTACATCGGCCAGGAGTACAAGGCTGGTACCGCAGATTGCGCCCGTTTGCTGGCACAGGTACGCCACGAGCAGTTTGGCTTGCCGGTACCCAGCGATATCGAAGTAGAGAGAGCCGCCTCACGTTTGGGAAGAACCGGCCAGATGGAAGATCTGGTCGATGCTTACGGGTATCGCACGGAGACCCCAAAGGACGGAGACGCCGTTCTGATGCTATGCCGTGGTCGGCCAAGCCATATCGGCGCTTTTGCGTTAGTCAACGATGAGCCATGCGTACTGCACGCAATGGAAAACGCAGGGCATGTTGTATTGCACCGGATTCGTGATCTGCACCGCGTGTTTTTGCAGGTAGAGGGGTATTACGCATGGAAATGATGCAAAGCCATGTTAAGCAGCAGTTGGACGTTATTTATCGTCCACACCCGCTGCTACCCGTTGCAGATTGCCAAAGGTCGACGCAGACGTGGCAGCCTGGCCAAACAATCCGAGAGATTCTATTGGCCAATGGGGTAGACCCACACCAGCCGATCATTGTCATTCTGGATGATCGACTGCTCACCGTGGATGAGTGGAAGACGGTTTGCCCATTGCCCGGCCAAATCATCAACGTCAAGGCTCAGGTCAGCGATGGCAACGGTGGCGGCGGCGGGTCGAATGCCGTTCAAATCGTTGCAATGATTGCGCTTGTCGTGATCGCAGTTGCCGCGCCATACCTTGCTCCAGCAAGCTGGGGCGCATTAGCGGCTGGCGGCGGCCTGTCAATGACAGGCGCTTTGATGACAGCTGGCATCATGATCGCAGGGTCTTATGTCATTAATTCAGTATTTGCTGCAAATATCCCGGCTACGGATATGGGCCTCAACGGCACCAATGGCCAGTACAGCAGTGCGTCATCCACCTACAGCCTGACCGGCGGCCAAAACCGTACCCGCCAGTATGAGTCGATGGTGGTGCTTATGGGGACCCACCGGCACGTGCCAGACAACGGCGCAAAGCCGTTTACGGAGTACCATGGCGAAGACCAGTACCTGTACCAGATTTTTCACCTGGGCTTAAGCACCGTAGATCGTTCGGATTGGCGCATCGGCACCAACCCGATGAGCAACTACACGGACTACAGCTGGTCGTATAACGATAGCAACGGCAGAATCAACGATTTCCCCGGAAACGTAGACAGCGCCCAGGGCGCTGTGCTGGAAAACTCTGCCGGGTGGATTACGCGCACTACATCAAGCAATACCTATCGAATCGGCATCGATATCGAAGGCACGCTGTACTACGCTAACAATGGCGGCGGCTTGGACGGCACCAGCGTTCAATTACGCGTTCAGTACTGCGAATCTGGCAGCGGCGCATGGCGCGAACCATCGTATATCAGCATTTCCGGCGCTGGTTTTGCGGCTGGCCATTATGAGAATTACTCGGTATGGGTGGAGTCTGGCGATTGGGGCTGGACGGAAGGCTGGGTCACCGATGAATGGGGCAGTTCATACTGGGGCTCGTATTACGGGTGGATTGATACCAGTCATTGGGAAGGTCGCACTCGCTTTGTTAACGGTAGCGGCGGCGTTGTCATCATCAGCGGTGCGTCACAGTCTCCCCGCCGGGCAACCCTATTTATCGACGTGCCAACGGGTACGTACGATGTCCGCGTTATCCGGGAAACCGGCGATTCGACAGATGCACGCCTGCAGAACAAAACGAATTGGTCGACCCTTCGCAGCTACCAGACTGATCCGGCCAATTATGTTGGCCAGAACCGGATTGGCCTGACGATTCGCGCCAGCGAGCAGTTAAACGGCACCGTGTCGCAATTGTCGTACCTCGGCTCTGCCTACGCCTATTACTGGAACGGCAGCGCATGGGTTTGGGGTAAAACCTCCAACCCTGCCCATTGGATGATGGATTTTGCCAAGGGGCGGCGCGATACGAATGGCCGACTGCTATATGGGATTGGCCTTGCCGACAACCAGATCGACCTGGCGGGTTTGGCGGTTTGGGCGAATTTCTGTGCCAACGAGGGGCTTTCATTCAACGCTGTTCTGGATCGCAACCAGACGGCAGCGGACGTCATTACAGCGATTGCCCGGTGTGGTTTCGCATCGCCTACCTGGGCCACTGGCAAGTTAGGCGCGGTGTGGGATGCTCGCAACGCAACACCTGTTGCAGCCTTCGGCATGAGTAATATCATTCGCGGCAGCTTTGAGGTGAGCTATATCACCGAGCAGCTGGCCGAGGAGATCATTGTTCGCTACGTCAACCCGGCAAAGGATTGGACGCAAGACGAAGTACGGGTCACCGTACCCGGCGTCAGCACGCCAACCCGAACCAGCACCGTTGATCTGTTTGGCTGCGCCAATACCAGTATGGCAGGCAAGTTTGCCAACTATCTGGCCGCGCAACAGTACTACCGCAAGCGCCGGGTTAAGTGGGAATGCGACTTCGAGGGCTTTGTCTGTCAGCGGGGCGATGTTGTATTGCTTTCGCACGATCTGACGCAGTGGGGCTATTCTGGCCGCCTGGTAGAGACGAACAACAACGTGCTGACGCTTGATCGCGCCGTGCCTCGCTCAGGTGGCGTTGAATACCTGATGATCAAAAAGCCCGATGGCACAATGACCACGTATTCGGTGACAGCCGGTACCGGAGAGTCAGATACGCTGACGTTGACGGGCGGCGCACCATCATTGCAAGCCGATATGCTGGCGATGGATCACGTGTGGTTTTTCTCGCCACTGGCGACACCTGGCAAAAAGGTCAAGATCCTGTCGGTTTCTCCGGTATCGGACACGCGGGTTCAGGTAGTTGCTACCGACGAGGATTCGCAGTTCTACGCTGCGTGGGACGGAACATTCCAAACGTCCCCGAATTACACGTTATTGGCACCAAGTACGCCGATTATCAGCAATCTACAGATCAGCGAGCGATTGACGGTGATCGGCACCGGGCAGATCGTTACGCGGATCACGTTTTCGTGGCAACAAAAGACAAGCCAGTTAGAGCGGGTAGAGTTGCGATACCGAATCAATCAGGGCGCGTGGCAGACCGCGTCTGTTTACTCGAATCAGTCGTTTGATGTCGACTTTGACGGGTACGGCCTTGTTGAAGCGACCGCCGTGCCGATTAACGGGTTGTTTATTGGCGCAAAGCTGTCGACATCTGCTCAGGTGTACGGTAAAACGCTGCCACCAGAGAACGTGCAGGGTTTCACAATCGACGCCTTAGCGACGCGCTTCACATTGAGCTGGAACTCAGTGTCAGACGTTGATCTGGATGGGTACCAAATTCGATGGATCAATGGCAATAGCCGCGATTGGGGGCAGGCGTCACCAATTCATGACGGGCTGATCGTGACTAGCCCGTATGTCTCCGTGGTTCGACCGGCTGGCTTCGGCACGCTGATGATCAAGGCGGTTGATACATCGGGCAATTACAGCGTGACTCCGGCGGCAATCGTGCTCGATTTGGGCGATTCCCCAGTGGATAACGTGGTCGAAATCATCGACCTTGGCGGCAGAGGCTATACCGGCTGGGTGGTTAATGGCGCGGTTACCGGTGGACAGGTTTTGGCCAACGAAGTCGGCACGATGTGGAACGTCAACGAAGACGCCAATATGTGGACGTTCGATTCGGCCAGCATGTGGCGCTCTGCAACCTATGCAGCCATGGTCTACACCGATGAATTCCACACGCCGCCCGGTTGCGTTGGAGCGCAATTAACGCTTCCAGCATCGGTAACCGCTGGCAGCTGGCAGATTCAATACCGACTTGTCGATGCAACACGGATGTGGAGTAATGATGCCGCATCAATGTGGAACGCCAACAGCGGCGCACCCATGTTTGTTACCGGGTCAACGCCGCAGTGGAGTACAGATTCCAGTCAGCTTATGTGGGGCTCGGATGCAAACGCTGACATGTGGACATTCCAGACACCGCTGATGGCATGGCCTGGCGCGGTAACTGCATCGGACGATACCTACCAGATTCGTATCAGTACCAGCTTCGGCGGGACGCGAGGCACGATCTCTGCGCTCAAGGCCAGCTTTGACGTGCCGGATATCGAAGAGGTTTTGGACGATATCTCGGTTACGGCGGCAGGCATCCGATTGCCGATCACAAAGGACTATTTTGCGATCCGCGCAGTCAACCTGCAGCTTCAAGCAGGAACAACCGCCGCGTTCTCGGCAAAAGTTCTAGACAAAGACCCGGCACTCGGCCCTCTGGTCCAGTGTTATGACATATCTGGAAACCCAGTTTCCGGGCTAATTGACGCACGGATTAAAGGCTTTTAAGACTCACCAAAACGCAGCATTCAGCCGCCACGGGAAACCGTAGGCGGCTTTTTTATTTTCAAGGAGCAAAACATGACGACCGCACTTCCACTAGCATCAGACGCCACCGGTAGTGGCGTTACCGAAGGCCAATTTAAGGCATTCATCGAAGCACAACGCGCATACCTGGCAGGTCTACTAGGTGAGGACGGTTTACCGGCAACGGCACGCACTACACTGGGAATTGCTGGCCCCGTTGGCACGTTCTACAAAGCAGACCCAACAACCGTGGCGTTTACAAAAACCGCCGCCGGTACGGCAAGCGTCAAGGCGGGCACCTACGTCTTCATCGGCGCTACACTGGTCTCATTCTCGGTAGCCACTGCTATCACCATGCCTACGCTCACATCGGGTACTGACTATGCGATCTGGGCAAAAGACGATGGCACGGTTCAGGCCACCACCAACTTCTCGGCAGCACCCGGCGCTGGCAACTACCGCAAGATTGGCGGTTTCCACTACGCACCAGGCGGTCACTCTGGCAGCCCTGGCGGTGGTAACAGCACGCCGCAGATCAATGAATACAGCCTCTGGGATCTGACGTTCCGTCCTGCCTGCGTCGATCCACGCGGCATGGTTTTGGTCGCTGAAAGTTTCTGGGCGGATATCTATCTGCTCGGCGTCGATCACCTGACAAACGGCACATCGAAATACAACGTGACCATCGCCGACGGCAGTTCGCCTCCAAAGATCCCAACAAAATTTGGCGGAAACGGTACAAGTGCATACGCATCTCTAAACTGGTGGGAAGCCGGTGAAGTGCTGCGCGCATGGGGTAAGCGCATGCCAACTTACAGTGAATTTGCTGCGCTGGCCTACGGCACGACCGAAGCATCGTCAATCGGCACCGATCAAGGCTCGACGATCTGGAACGCCACATATCTGTCGAAGTGGGGTTGTAACCAAGCATCTGGCGTGATGTGGGTCTGGGGCGATGAATTTGGCGGTGGCGCTGCTGCGGCAAGCTGGACGGCAAATACCGGCGGTCGCGGCTCGACCTACCAGATGGAAAACGCCGTCTTCTTTGGGGGCGGCTGGGACAACGCGTCGTACTCCGGTTCGCGTGCCTCGGCCTGGAACAACTCTCCCACGTACTCGGGCAACAGCATCGGGGCTCGCGGCGTCTGTGACCACCTGATCCTTGGTTAATCAGGGCGGAAGCCCTGATGGAGCCAGTCAAGGAAGCGAATTTCAGCTATGACCAGATGTTGATTGTGGAGAGGTACGAAAGCGTCATCGCGTACCTCTACCCAATCGCGCAAAACATTCCACGCAAGCATGGCGTTATTCGCGACATCTTTATCGACCGCCTGTTCTCGCAGGTGGATTTATTCATCGAAGCCGGGAAATGCAACCAGATATCCCGGCTTTACGCAGCTGACGCTGGTTTGGCCAAGCTGCGGTTTTGGATGCGGTTTCTGACCAAACAACCCGTGCGCGCCATGACGGCACACCAATGCGAGACAGCCCAGGTGCTGCTTGCTGAGGTTGGCAAGGTCATGGGCAAGTGGATTGTTAAGCAGAAACGCAAAGGGCAGGCAGGATAACGACGCCGTCATCTTTGGGGGCAACTGGGACAACACGTCGAACTCCGGTTCGCGTGCCTCGAACTGGAACAACTCTCCCACGAACTCGAACAACAACATCGGGGCTCGCGGCGTCTGTGACGACAATGATTTATCCGCTCGGTGGCTGTTACGGCGCCACCGGCTGACCTTGCTTTATGTGGTCAGCCTGTCTGTCCTCCTTCGGGAAATACGTTACTGGGTTCGGAACTTTGCCTGGTACCTAATGCCACAAGCAAAAGGGAACGGCAAAGCCGGCATTCTCATGAAACGCCATAAGCGACTGATTGAACGCATCACCACGCAGGAAAACCTTCGGGTTGCATTTTGGAGAACAGCCAAAGCCAAGCGTATGACGTTTGGCTACCTTGAATTCAAAGAGTTTGCCGAGCTCAACCTAACAAGGTTGCGCGAGGAGCTGCTCGATGGTGCATACACCATTGGCGGTTACCGAGAATTCGTTATTTACGAGCCGAAACCGCGCCTGATATCCGCTCTGGATTTCAAGGATCGGTTAGTACAGCACGCGCTTTGCAATGTGATCGGTCCGATCTTTGAGCGAACGCTGCTGCACAACACCTTTGCGTGCCGCCCAGGTATGGGTACACACGCTGGGGTTCGCTACGTGCAGGCAGCGATTCGTAAACCGGGAATAACGCACTTTCTCAAGACCGATTACAGCAAGTTCTTCCCATCGGTTGATCGGAAGATTTTGCATGGGCGCATCGAACGGAAGATCGGCTGCGAACTAACGCTGCGGATTTTGCGAGAGATTATCCCGCCAGATGGTTGCGGTATCCCCATCGGAAGCCTGACCAGCCAGCTATTCGCCAACGTGTACGGCGGCATGGTTGATCGGTTCATTCATGACGAGCTGGGCCATAGGCTGTGGGCACGTTACATGGATGACATCGTGGTTCTAGGCTCCGATCCAGTGGCCTTACGAGACGATTTCCGCAGGATTCAGCAGTTTTCCGCTGATGAGATGGGGATGCGGATCAGCAAGTGGTCTTGTTCAGGCATTAATCACGGCATCAATTTTCTAGGGTATCGAATCTGGCCAACGCACAAGCTGCTGCGTCCGGACTCGGTGCTACGCGCCAAACGCAAGGTGGCGCGATACGTCAGGCATGGCGATACCGCCACGCTGAATCAGTTCATTGCTTCATGGTCTGGCCACGCTGGCTGGGCCGACACCCACAATCTTTTCAAATGGATGGAGAAACACCATGGCATTACCAGTAATTAACACCCGCGAAGATCTCGACAGCCTCAAGGAATCAAACCAGGCTGAATACCTGGAATTCATGGCCTACCTGAAAGGCAGCATGACCCGCCAGCAAAACACCGCCGTTTATCCGGAAGGTTATGGTCAGCCTGGTTACGAAGGCCCAGCAGTCGAGCCAGTATGGGAAACGGTCGAAGACCTGACAACCATAAAGCGCTACGGCTTCAAGAAGTCGGATTTTGCCTAATGACCGACTTTGAGGCTCGGCAGGCACAGATTGATGAGATCAACCGCAAGGTGGTCGAGTACATCCGTGCCAAATACAGCATCAATGACGAGTTGAAGTTTCTCCGAATTGAGCTGTTTTCGTTTGTGCCAGACCCGGAGGCGTCTGCGTACAACGCATACGTCGAAGAGTGTCGGGCATGGGGAAGAGGCGAAAAAGAGCGCCTCGGCCTTGAATAACGACCTCCGCAATCGCGTCACAACGCGCCAAAACGTCACGGCCAAGGGGTAGCTATGGGCGATCAAAAACAGTTGGAAGATATGAGCACGCAAACGCAATTGGCACGGCTTGAGATCCAGATCAAGACGCTGATCGATCAGGTCACAGACATCAAGACAAACGTCACCCAGATCGCAAAGCTGGACAAAACAATTGCCGAGGTGGTCATCCATGGCGAGAACTCCCGCGAAAATATCGACCAGCTCTGGAAGGCGATCGCGGACAGCCGGACGAAGTACGAATCTTTGAATTCGCGCATCAATACGGTTGAGGCGAACACCAACGAGGCCATCAACAAGGCTAAAGGCGCTGGGTGGGCGCTTGGCATCGTATTTGGCGCAGTTCAGGTGCTGGTCATCTCGTCGATGGCATGGGTTTTTACGAACGTCCAAGAAGCACTGGTTATCAACCGGCTGCAACAGGAGTCAATTACCCGTGTCGAGGCGCAAGTCAAAGACATCACCCAAACGAGAACCGTTAAATGACATTCGAACTCTCTCAAAAGTCGAAAGCCCGGCTGACCGGCGTTCACCCGGATCTTGTTTCTGTCGTCAATCGCGCTCTGGAACTATCCGAAGTAGATTTCGCAGTTCTGGAAGGCGTTCGTTCGCTGGCCAATCAGGAGCAGCTGCTGGCCGCCAAGGCGACAACCACGCTCAAAAGCCGTCACCTCACGGGCCACGCTGTTGATCTGGGGGCTGTCGTTGCTGGCACTGTTCGATGGGATTGGCCGCTCTATCACAAGATTGCTGACGCCATGAAGGATGCCGCCGAACAGCTCGGTATTCCGCTTGAGTGGGGCGGCGACTGGAAGACGTTCAAAGACGGTCCTCACTTCCAGCTACCCTGGCAGGAGTACCCGGTATGACCACATTAATGATGAGCGTGTTCATCGCGCTGCAGATCATCGACTGCCTTCAAACGTCCTGGATCATCAAAAACGGCGGAATCGTCGAAAGCCAGACGCTGCTCCAGATGTATCACCGGCTTGGCGTGGGGCTCACGCTGGCCATCGTCAAAGGATCTTTGATCATCGCTGTTCTGTTGGCGTGGAACGATCCGTTGACGTTCATTTTGTGCCTGCTGTACGCCATGAAAATGGGTCACAACGTCTATTCAATGTCGGGGAAACTACTATGAGCTTTGATTGGAAATCACTGGTTAAGGCCATCGCGCCAACCATCGCCACCGCTTTGGGCGGTCCTTTTGTTGGTCTGGGGGTTCGAGCGCTGTCAGAAGCGCTGCTCGGCAGCCCGGATGGCAACCAGGAGGATATTGCTGCAGCCCTGGCAACCGCATCTCCGGAGCAGATCCTCGCCGTCAAACAGGCCGATCAGGAGTTCGCCCTGCGAATGAAGGAGCTGGATGTCGACCTGGACAAGTCCTACATCGCAGACACATCAGATGCTCGGCACGTATTCGCTGAAAACAAAGGGGTGTTTAACCTGGGCATCGTCATCCTGCTCACGTTTGCCGGGGTCATGGTGGCCGTTCTGTTCGGGTCCTATCAGATCATGACGGGCGGGATCACGATAAAGGATGTAGCCATCGTGGCCACCGTATCCGGTCTGGTCGGTACCGTTGTCGGCTACGTAGCCGCTAACGCCCAGCAGGTGGTCAGTTACTTCTTCGGCTCCAGCCGGGGCAGCGCCGACAAAACCGCTGCTATGGCCACAACCATCACGCGCCTCGGTACAAAATGACTGACATCTACGATCAAGCCAGCGACCGGGAGCAGTTAGACCGCGACCTGGCGATTAAATCTGCCCGGAGCGCATCACCAGAAGCACCGGTTACCGGCCATTGCCTTTGGTGTAATGCCGAGCTGACCGGAGGCCGCCGGTGGTGCGATGCCGAGTGCAGAGAGGATTGGGACATGATCCAAGAAGCCAGCCGCCGCCACAGAGGCCGCCGCTAGAGGGGGTTTACACCAGCCCCTGAATGCGTATAATCCGCCTCTCTCGGATTTCGGGGCCGTACTGGTAACGTACAGAGCGTGTCCCCGCAACCAACACCTTGTGTGTGGAAAAATCCGAGATGAAGTGTTGACAGCCTCTTTGATTAGTTGCTATAGTCTCGCTTCTCTGCTGACGGGCCCTCTGGGTTTGGCAGTAGACCTGATCTTTAAAAACATAGACAACCGATAGGTGTGGGTGTTTGCTTGACGGAGACAGAACTTTTGTTCTGCTCAAGAGTTAAGTAGTGCACTCACACGATGAAGGATAGAAATATCCGTCAAGCGTGAGTTTTAAACAGGAATTGAACTAAAGAGTTTGATCCTGGCTCAGATTGAACGCTGGCGGCATGCCTTACACATGCAAGTCGAACGGCAGCATGGAGGAGCTTGCTCCTCTGATGGCGAGTGGCGAACGGGTGAGTAAAGCATCGGAACGTACCGTGTAGTGGGGGATAACGTAGCGAAAGTTACGCTAATACCGCATACGCACTGAGGTGGAAAGCGGGGGATCGTAAGACCTCGCGCTATACGAGCGGCCGATGTCAGATTAGCTAGTTGGTAGGGTAAAGGCCTACCAAGGCGACGATCTGTAGCGGGTCTGAGAGGATGATCCGCCACACTGGGACTGAGACACGGCCCAGACTCCTACGGGAGGCAGCAGTGGGGAATTTTGGACAATGGGGGCAACCCTGATCCAGCCATGCCGCGTGAGTGAAGAAGGCCTTCGGGTTGTAAAGC
>WBZR01001861.1_pt1 | contig 24244 bp, 17 predicted proteins | sample 5204231 | NCBI WGS metagenome assembly WBZR01 (sample SAMN12412403, study PRJNA552823) | activated sludge metagenome | isolation source: activated sludge from anammox sidestream of wastewater treatment plant... | place: USA: Virginia | collected 2017-08
AGCAGCAGCCACGCGACGAGCCCTGCAACGAGCAGCAGCAGGCCCGTGATCCCGAGCGTGCCGGGCCGCCGCTTGTGGCCGCGCCAGGAACCGTCGGCATTGCGGTTCAGTCGCTGGCGCAGTCCGGAGCGTCGATCCATGGCAGGCCGCGGCAGGTGACGAAGGTGATCGAACCGAGACAGGCGATCGACCCCGGCAGGTGAGCGAACCCCCGGCAGGTGAGCCAACCCTCGGCAGGTGAGCCAACCCTCGGCAGGTAAGCGAATCCCGACGCGAGCCCGCGGGTGAACCCCGTGCAGCCACCGGCCGTTGCCCGGCGCTGTACGAACCGCCGGTCGGCAGCGAGTCTACCGGACGACGCATCGGCGGATTCGATCCCGAAGACGCCCGGGTGCAGAAAAAGCTCGGCAAACCATCGTCCTTTTCTCACCCGACGGCGCGCTCATTGCAGGGACAATCGAACGGCGCAGCGAGGTCTTCGGCCGTGGAACGGTCGACCGTCTGCGGCGCGCGCGTTGACGCGTCGGATCGTCCAGAAGGGAGAGTGCCATGAAGACGTGGTGGACAGTCGCTGCAGCGCTCGGGGTGACTACGGCGGCGGTCGGCAGTTGGCCACCGATCCCGCCGGGCCATGCGGCCGAGGGCGGGTCGGGCGGTTCGGCCACCTGCACGGTGACCGTTCACGTGACTGACGAGGATGGCAACGTGGACACCGACGTTCGCACGAGGACGGCTCCCTGCCAACCCGGACAGTTCGACGGTGGGCACGTCTGGTACAACCCCTATACGGGAACGTCGACTTACACGAATTCCGTATCGGAAGGCCCCATGGGCATACCTGTATACAGGCCACGCAAGAAGGCGTCCGGCAGCAGTGGCACGACGGGTAGCGCCTCGAATCGATCGAGCGGGTCGAGCGCGTCGAGCGGGTCGAGCGGGTCGAGCGTGTCGAGCAGGTCGAGCGGGCAGAGCGGCAGCACCACGTCGGCCACGGGACCGAAGGGCAACAGGACGCCAAAGGCCCCCCCGCAATAGCGGCGAGCGGGCAAGCCGTCGGCGAGGCGCTGGTGCAGGTTGGCTGCCCGCGTATTGCCGACTACAACTGCGGGGTCAGCCCCTGCCTGTGTCGATGCGCATCGTCATGGGATGCCGCCTGAGCCCCGCCGTGGTTGCTGGGAGCAGGACGTCGACGTGACGTCCGGCGTCCTCTTTAACCGTCGGGCGTCGCCGGGGTCGATGGTCATGGATCGCGTGTTTTCTTGATTACCGAGCATTTCCCGCCGCCCCCACAATTCCACATCCTCCCGGTTGTATCGGTGCAAAGGTTGCCCGAGCACTTTGCCCCGCTTGCCACGAGGTCGGCCCTCGTGACATTGGGTTGATAGGTCTGCTTCTTCGCTTCTCCGAAAGCCGGCAAGGTTGATGGCAGCAACAGGGCAAGTGCCAGGACCACGCCGATGCGTTTCATTCGGTTCATTCGAATCACCTCCATTGCCTGAACCACCGGCTCGATCCACGAACCTGGCCCCTTCCCATCGTCCGTCCTAGCGCAACCGCCCCAGCGTCTCGCCGATGGCCTGGCGGGCCACCTTCGGGTCGGAGGCCGCAGGCAGGCTCAGGTCGCCGGGCTGCGGCCCGAAGCTGTCGAAGATCTTGGTGCGCAGCCGGTCGGTGACCGCGTCCAGGTTCGCCAGCGGATCGACCAGTTCCTTCCACACCGACAGCAGGCGGTTCAGGGTCGCGGCGCGGAATTCGCCGACGCCGGTGTCCAGGGTGCCGGCCAGGCGCGGGGTGACGAGCACGATCGCGGCGTCGCGGCTCTGCGACTTCGAGCGTTCGTTGAACAGCAGGTTGACGACCGGGAGGTCGCCGATGCCCGGCACTTTCGATGTCCAGCCGACGTTCACCGCTTCGTAGAGCCCCGAGAGGATCAGCGTCTTGCCGAATTCGACTTCCGCGGTCGCACCGACGGTCTGCTTGAAGGCCGTCACCGACTCGGTGAACGTGCCGCTCGGTGTCGGCACGAAGAACGAGCGCACGGTGTCGATGCGGAACCTCGTGCGGTCGGGGCCGATTTCGAGCGGCGTCAGCTTCACGGCCGTGCCGACGTCGATCGTCTGCAGGACGCCGGTGTTGATGCCGCTGACCGCGACGCTCAGCGTGCGGCCGATGAAGAACTCCGATTGCTCGCCGAGCGAAGCCACCAGCGACGGGCGTGCCACGACGTCGTAGAAGTCGTCGTGCGTATTGAACAGATTCAGGCTGTAGGTGATCTGCGGCACCGTGAGCGCGGTGGTGATCACCCGGCTGAAGGTGTCGGCCGATCCCGTGCTGCGGTTCCGCTCGGTCCGGTTCTCGCCGCCGAACTGCAGCTTCAGGCCATCGAGCAGGTTGATCCCGAGGGTGTGCTTGGTGACGTCCTGGCTGAGCAACAGCGTGACCTCGACCATGACCTGCCGCAGTGCACGGCCAGCGGGTTCGGGGCCGCCGGGGGCCCGAGGAGCGGGCGCCGCCTGGGGGCGCTCTGAAGCGCCTCCGGACGAGCGGGAGGGCTGCGCCGTGCCTTCGGCGGCCAGCGTCGCGGCGTCTGGCGGCCGTCGCTCTTCCAGCGCGGCCAGTGCGGCGATTCGCAGCAGGTGCGAGAGTCTCGGCACGTGCGCCGGGAGTTCGTTCGACGGCAACGCATTGGCGCGCTCGATCACCGTGGCCAGTTGCTGCTGGTCGCCACGGGCGGCCGCCACGTATGCCGAGGTTCGGAGTGCCTGGGGGTCCTGCGGTGCCAGCGCGAGCACCCGGTTGGCGGCCACTTCCGCCACGCCGAGGTCGCCGGCGTAGTACGCCGAGGCGGCCAGTCCCGCAAGCGCCTCGGGTGCGTCGGGCCGGTCGAGGATCGCCAGGGCGAACTGCTCGGCGGCCGCCCGATAGTCGTTCCGGTCGAACTGCGCGAGCCCGGCGTAGTAGTGCGACCAGAAGTAGCCCGGCGCGAACTTCACCGCGGCGTCGTAGCCCACCTGTGCCAGCGCCGCGGACTGCTGCGAGGCGTCGGCGAGCTGATAGCTCAACCCGTTGAGCAGGTGCAGGTAGCCGTTCTGCGGTTCGGCGCGCAGTGCCGCCGTCAGCAGCGGACGTGCCGTCTCGGGCTTGTCGTGCTGCAACGCGGCTGCGATGTCGTTGCGGGCGACCGGCCCGCGGGCCTGCGAGGTGTCGTCCCACGGCGTTGGCGTCGCGCAGCCGCCGAGCGCAAACGGCAGGTGCAGGCAGACGATCGCAGCCATCGACAGCGCGGCCAGCCGGGCGTCGACCGTCTGCGGCAGCCGGGGTGCGGGGCGTCGTGCGTCGTGTTCAGGGTGCGCCATGTGCGCGACTCACGGATCGATATCGAGCGAGCGGGTTCGTGCATCGTCGTGCCGCAGCGATGCCTTCGTCCCGAGGGTCTGCCGAGGTTCTGCCGCGAATTCGCCGAGGTTTTTCGCGTCCGATCCCTTGGCGCCGCCTCGGGCGGGTGGTAGCGTCTCGGCGATGGCGAATCGGGCGCGTCTGCATGACCCTCGAGAACGGCTTCAGGCTCGGTGACCGGGAAGTGCTTCCGCTGGAAGGGCGCATCGTCGGGCCCGCCGGCGTGCTGCACGTCGAGCCCAAAGCCATGTCGGTGCTGCTCGAACTGGCCCGCCACGCGCCAGCGGTGCGCACACGCGAGCAGATCCTGCGGGTGGTCTGGCCACGCGGGTTCGTCGGCGACGACGCGCTCACGCGCTGCATCGGCCAGCTGCGGCGCGCGCTCGGCGACGCTCCGAAGGCGCCCGCCTGGCTCGAGACCGTGCCGAAACGTGGTTACCGGCTGAAGGTGCCGGTGGACAGGCGCGAGCGCAGCGATCCGGCCGGCGACGGGTTGCCGGCGCGCAACGGGTCGCTCATCGTGCTGCCGTTCCAGAGTCTGTCGGCCGGCGCAGACGATCTCGTCGCCGACGGCCTGACCGAACTGCTGATCCTGCGTCTGGCCGCGCTCAGGAACGTGCGGGTCATCTCGCGGACCACGTCGATGCAGTTCAAGGGCGCCCGCGCGAGCGTGGGCGAGATCGTGGCGCGAACCGCGGTCCGATGGGTGATCGAGGGCTCGGTCCTGCAGTCGGGCAACCTGCTGCAGGTGGTCGTGCAACTGATCGACGCGCGCACCGACACCCACTGCTGGGCCGCGGACTACCTGCGCGATCTGCGTGACGTGCTGTCGCTGCAGAACGAGATCGCGGCGAGCCTGGCCGCCGCGATCGGCATGCGGCTCGAAGCGGCCACCGAGACGCCGCCTCCGGGGTTGGCACTGACCACGTCGGTCATCGGCGACTACCTGCGCGGCCGGGCCCTGATCAGCCGGCGAACCGTGGCCGACCTGCGCCACGCGCGGCAGCGGTTCGACGCCGTGACCGAAGCGGCGCCCGGGTACGCGGCGGGCTGGGCCTCGCTCGCCGAGTGCGACATGCTGCTGGCTCACTACGGCGCGCCGGATCCGGAACGCCTGATCGCTTCGTGTGAACGCAACGTCGAGCGGGCCCTGACGCTCGATCCCGAACTGGGCATCGCGCTGTCCACGCGCGGGGCGGCGCGGTTCTTCTTCCGCTGCGATCTCGACGCTGCCGCGCGCGATCTGCGGCGCGCGCTCGGCGTGCTCCCGAGCTATTCGCTCGCCATGACCTCGATGGCGAGCGTCTGCGCTGTGCGGCGCGAGTTCGACGAAGCACGCGTGTGGATCGACCAGGCGGTGATGGTCGACCCGCTGGACGTCGGCATCAACATGAATTTCGGCGACCACATGATCCTGCAGCGACGCTACGGGGATGCGCTGCAGGGCCTGCGTCGTGCGCTCGCGATGGCGCCCGAGCACCGGCCGAGCCGCCTGCGCAGCTGCTGGGCGCTGGCACTCGACGGGCAGCACCGGGCGGGCACGGAACTGCTGAACGGCATCGGACCCGTCGACGAGGCCGACGCGCCGTGGTTCGAGTACGCGGCACTCGTGGCCGGTGCGTGCGGCGATGCGGATTCGGCCCTGCGGCACTACGAGGCACTGGTGCGCCGATCGGCCAGCCAGCGGCTGCCCGCGTGGTCGATGGCACGCGCGGCCACGGCAGCGCGCCAGTACGAGGCGGCACTGAACTGGCTGGAAGGGGCGGCGCGCGAGCGCTCGAGTTCCCTGCCGTTCCTGGCGCTGACACCGGCGTTCGACGCGCTGCACGCCGAGGCGCGTTTCAGGGCGCTTCTCGACCAGTTGAGGCTACCGCCGCCAGCCCCTGGCAGCGACGTGCGCACGCGCGTCGAGAGCGCCTGACGGCCTGATTCAGCCGCAGCGCCCGCCCGCGTCGCGCACCGTGCCGCCGGCCTCCCCGAGGAAGCGCATCAGCGATGCACTGCCCAGCGCAACGAACACCTGGTGTACAGCCTTGTCGCCGCGGCCACTGCGGCCGAAGGTGTTGACGCCGACGACCCGGCCGCAGCGATCGACCAGCGGACCACCGGAATTGCCCGGCATGATCGTTGCGGTGTGGACCACCTGGGTGACACTGCGCGCGTCGAACATCGACTGCACGACGCCCTGCGTCAGGTTCAGGTCCGGCGACGCCGTGCCGTCGCCGCGCAGCAGGCGCTGGTAGGCAGGATCGTCGCTGATCGAAACGGCGGGATAGCCGGCCGCCACCACCATCGACAGCTTCTCGACGTGCGCGGCGAGCGGCAGATGGCCAGGCGCACTGCCGTCGTCGAGTCGCACGAGAGCGAAATCCATGTCGGTGGTCTCGCCCGCACCGCTCGTCTTCAGCACCGTTCCACGGCGCTGCACCCCCAACGAGCGGCTGGCAATCGACACGATGCCGTCGGCTTTCGATTCGACCACGTGCCGGTTGGTCACCAACAGCCGCTCGTCGATGAAGAAGCCGGTGCCGGTGCCCACGGCCTTGCCGTCCGTCACGATGATCATCACCGTGGCCTTCTCGAGCCGGTCGGCCAGCGCGGCGTTGTCCAGCGTGCCGGCCGACGGCGGGTTGCCCGGGTCGGTGCGCGAAGCCGGTTCGCCGGACCTGGCGGCATCGGCCGGCCAAGCGGAATTGCTCTTCGCCCCGGCGGCATCGGCCGGCGCATGGGGAATGCCCCCCGCCCTGGCGGCCGGGCCGGCATCGCCGGGGCCGGGCAGCGCCTGCGTGGCGATGCCGCCGCGCGACCCGTCGAGGCGCGCGCCTTGCGGGCCATCGACCGGCAGCAGCGCACTGCCCGAGGGCAGCATCGGGCGCCCCTGCGGTGACACGCGCGAGGTGCCTGGAGGGCAGGCATCGATGGAGGTGGGCGGGGCGCGCCGCAACGTGGCGATGTCGTGCTGAAGCCGCTGGTTCGCGGCCTCGATCAGTTGCAGCTGCCGTTGCTGGGCGGCAGCGGTGTCGAGCCGCGGGCGCGAAAGAATGCCCTCGGGGCGCGGCCGGTACGACCACCCGTAGAGGGCGGAGAGCAGGGCGATTGCCAGCACTGCACCCAGGCCCACGAGCAGCGCTGTCGGCAAGCCCCTGGATCGACGCGGCGAGGCCTGTGGCATCTCGGCATTCATCGTGTCGGCTCCGGAATCGAAGACGCGTCGCAAGCAATTGTAAGGAGATTTTGCGGCCGATATACTTGGTTGGCCCAGCGGCTGCCAAACGAAGGGAGCAGGCGACGGTGATTCCCATCGCAAGCAGGACTTCCGATGGCTGAGAATCTTCTCGCGGCGACGGGGGCGCAAGGGTATCGCCGCCTCGGCATGCGCGGCCAGACGCTGATCGCCGCGCATGCGCAGCTCGCGCAGATCCTGCGCAACCGGCTCGGTCGAGAACACGCCGAGCTGTTCGCGCGCCCCAACCTCGATCCGACCACGGGCTCGGTCGAGTGGTTCACGTCCCGTGCCGGGACCCCGGCACTGGTCTCGACGCTCGATCCACAGCAGCGCGCAGCGCTGGAAGCGCTGACCGAGCAGTTGTTGCGCGAGGTCGGGCAACTTGCCGACAAGCTCGGGCGCGAGGGCGACACCGCCGAGCTGGCGTCGCAGATGCTGCATGGCGCCCTGCAGCGCCCCCCGGGTGACTGGCTCTACGAGGTCGACGGCAAGCCGGTGCTGATCATGTGGGGCCACCTGGCCGAGAGCAGCGCGAACGTGCCGGTGGGCGCTGCCGATGCGGGGGCGGCATCGCCGACGGCAGCGTCCACGGCTGCGTCGGTCGGCGCGCCGGCGGCAGCGTCGGCGACATCGGGTGCCGGTGCTGTGGCTGCCACGCTTCCGGGCGCGCAGGCCGGATCGCAACCGTCGCGCCGCCGCTGGTGGCTGTGGCTGCTGCTGGCGCTGCTGTTGCTGGTGTTGCTGCTGTATCTGCGCCAGTGCATGGTGCCGGTCGATCCGTCGATGATCGGTACCGCGCCGATCGCCGCACCGCCGACGACACCGGCGATCGACGATGCACTGGCACGTCAGCGGGCATTGCTCGAGGAGCTCTCGCGACTTCGCCAGGCGCGCCTCGACGGTCAGCGGGCACTCGAGTGCGTGCGCGTGCAACCCGACGCGCCGGCGCTGGTGCCGGGATCCACGGGCGGCGTCGCGGTGGCCGTTCCCGAAACGGGTGGCGCCGGCATCGGCGGCTCTGGCCCGGTGCCGCCTCGCGCCGACCCGGCGGCGCCTCGCCCCGACCCAGCGGCGCCTCGCACCGGCCCGGATACGACTGGAGCGCCGGCGGGCACCGCCGAATCCGGCCGTGTGCTGCCGCCGGTTGCGCTGGGTCCCGATGGCCCGGTCGATCCGGGTCGGCTGCCCGCGCTGCCGCCGCCCGACACCGGCAAGCCGCTGACGATTCCGCCCGATGCGCCGCCTGATGGCAAGCCGTCGTTCCTGCGGGGCAACTGGTCGGCCGGCCCGGGTCTGACCAGCACGAAGAACAAGCCAATCGACCTGTCGCTGGTGATGGGCGACGACGGCAAGGGCCAGGTGGTGATCCGCCGCAAGGAAGATGGCTCGACCTGTGTCGGGCCGGTCGACGCGCAGATGCGGCAGGGCCGGCTGGCGGTCACCGGCAGCGGCGCGGTGAAGTGCGATCGCGGCGAGCCGTTCGAGATGCCGCGCTTCGAATGCGCGCCCGATGCGCGGGGACGCACCCAGTGCAACGGCATCAACCGCGATGGGTCGACCTACGAAATGGACATCTACCAGGGGCGTCGCTCGTGAGCACGCCGGGCCTGGTCGGGCCGCTGCTGGCCGAGGGGTCGGTCGATCGCTACCGGCCGCTGGGCGCCTTCGGCAAGCCTGCCTACCAGAGCCATGTGCAACTGCGCGCGGCGCTGCTCGCGCGACTGGGCAAACCGTTCGCCGACTATTTCGCGCGGCCGACCTTCGATGTCGAAAAGCGCAGTCTGCGCTGGAACGCCGAGGTGCCCGGCGACAGCCAGCCCTGGGAGGTGCTGAGCAACGAGCGTCGCACGGGGCTGGAACCGGAGTTGCGCAGGATTCGCGAGGGTCTGCGCGGTTACGTCGCCGAACTGCGCGTCAGCGCCGGCGGTCAGCACGGCGGCGGCCAGGCGCTCGCCAGCCTGCTCGAACAGGCGATGACGATTCCCGACGACAGTCATCTGCACGTGATCGGCAATCAGCCAGTGCTGAGCTTCTGGGGATTCGAGCGCCAGCCGGTGCCGGCAGCAGCCTCGCATCCGCCGGCTGCGGCGCTCGCCGCAGCCGGCCCGGTCGTTGCGACGGCACGCGCACCCGCGACCATTGCCAGTGCTCCGGCCAGCGACGACGCCGCAAGCCGCCGGCGGTTCGCCTGGGGATGGTGGCCGTGGCTGCTGCCTCTCCTGCTGCTGCTATGGCTCGTCTGGTGGTTGCGCTGCAGCGCGCCGCTGGCCGGCTGGTTCGCCGGGGACGGCTTTCCGGCCCGCTGGCTGCCGGCGCTGAAGGACTGCCCGGCGGTCGTGGCCGTCGAACCGCCGAAGGTCGAGCCGGTCGAGAAGACGGCGCCGGTGAAGGTGGACGCGCCGACGGAGCCGGAGCCGCCGAAGACCGAGCCGCCGAAGACCGAAGCACCGCAGCGGCCGATCGATGCCGGGACCGGTCGGATGGCGATCCCGGAACGCGCGGCACAGAGCCGCGACCTGTCGTTCCTCGAGGGGCGCTGGACGTTCGGCCCGCGGCTCGCCATCGGCCAGCCCGATGGCCGGAAAACGGGCGAGATGGACAATGCGCTGCAGTTCGATGCGCACGGACGCGGCCGGATGGAATCGCGCCGCGTGGGCGGCGGCAGCTGCACGGCGCCTGCGCGTGCGCGCTTCGACGGCCCGGTGCTGCGTATCGACACCGAGCGCTGCACCGGCAACCGCCACGAACTGGTACCGCAGAGTCTGGAATGCCGCCGCGGTTCGGACGGTCGCACGCATTGCGTGGCGATCAACCGGGATCCATCGTTTCGCGGCCGGCCCGGTGAACGCTACGAGACCTGGCTTGCCGAACCCCGCTGAACCCCACGCCCGCGCGACCCCACGACAGCCGCCATGCCCCTGAATCAGTTGATGCGCTACCCCGACATCGTGCCGATGATCCCCGGCACCGGTGTGCAGTTCCTCGACTTCGGTTTCGACATCGGCAAGGACACGCCAGTGCCGCGCGAGTGGGGCGTGCACGATCCGAAGGCGCAGTTCGACAACGACGCGATCCCGCAGTTCCTGCGGCGCGGCGACGAGGCGTCGCGCCGCCCCGAATCGTACGTGCTGGAGATCCGCGACCTGGTGGAGATGTTCGACCAGGTGTGGATGCCGATCCCTCTGTTCCGCCGCGAACTCTCGGGCGGCTTCTTCCGTGGTCCGGTGAACTGGGCGCGCATCTGGTGGCACCGGCTGGCGCAGCCAGACATCGACGGCAACGCCTACCGGCTGGTGTTGGCGCTCGACACCACGCTGATCGAGTTCGTCGAAACCGATGCCTATCTGGCGCCTTCACCGGCCGACGCGCGCAATGGGCGGCCGTTCGCGCTGCCCGGCCACGACGAGCCGATCGACTGGTTCTATCGCGACGGCTGGGTCAAGGACTGGTGTCTGGAGGTGTTCAAGGAGATGCACGAACGCAGCGAACGCAGTCGGCGCGGCCACTACGCGTTCCGGCCGTTCAGCCCCGACGAGCTGCACGACCGGATGCAGGGTTCGAACGAACACGTGGCCCGCTACAAGGCGCTGGTCGACCTGCTGCACAGCCTGAACGTGCTGCCGTCGTTCGTGTTCGTCGACCGGGTCACCGAGCCGCTGCCGGAGCCGGTCGACGTCGACCTGGTGCTGGACCTCGGCAACTCGCGCAGCTGCGGGCTGCTGATCGAATCGGAGCCGGATCAGCCGAGCGTCGACGTGACGCGTGCATTCAAGCTGCAACTGCGCGACCTGACGCGACCCGAGCAGGTCTACGACGATCCCTTTCCGAGCCGCTTCGAGTTCGCCCGTGCGTCGTTCGGTCGCGATCACCTGTCCTTGCGCAGCGGTCGCGCCGACGCTTTCGGCTGGCCCACCGTGGTGCGCGTCGGCAACGAGGCTGCGCACCTGGCTGCGCGGCGCACCGGCAGCGAAGGCGCCTCGGGCCTGTCGAGTCCCAAGCGCTACCTGTGGGACGGCGACCAGCGGCGCGACTCGTGGCGCTTCAACAGTCCGAACGTCGTCGGCGAACGCTCCGACATCGCCACCGGCGTGGCGTTCACGACGCTGGTCAACGATCTCGGCGAACCGATCCACCGGCTTTCACCGGCCGACGCGACTCCCGACCAGCTGTTTCCGTCGATCCGCGCGCTGTACGCCCGCCGGCACCTGACCGCGTTCGCGCTGTCGGAGGTGTTCGTGCAGGCGATCTCGATGATCAACTCGCCGATGCACCGGCTGCGCCGTGCCGCCAATGCGAATCTGCCGCGCCGCATGCGGCGCATCATCCTGACGATGCCCACGGCGATGCCGGTGGCCGAACGCAACATCCTGCGCACGCAGGCCGAAGCGGCCTGCGACCTGGCCTGCCTGGCGCTGGGCCTGGCGCGGGTCGACTACGACGACGCAGGCGCGCAGACGCTGGCGTTCTCGTCCGAGGCGCGGGTGTTGCGCGACGGGCTGTACCGAGGACCCGAGGTGATCCTGCGCTGGGACGAGGCCACCGCGACGCAGGCCGTGTACCTCTACACGCAGATCGCGCAGAACTACTCGGGCGACGCGCGCACGTTCTTCGACAACCTGCGCCATCCGGCCAACCGGCAGGATCCGGCGACGCGCGACACGTTGCGGCTGGGAACGATCGATCTCGGCGGCGGCACGACCGACCTGGTGATCACCTCGCTGTCGGTCGAAGGCCGTGGCGCCAACGTGACCTTGCTGCCCGAGCAGGTGTTCCGCGAAGGCTTCAGCCTGGCCGGGGACGATGCGCTGCTGCGCGTGGTGCGCGAGCACGTGATCGAGGTGATCCGCCAGTCGCTGCGCCAGTCGGGTCTGGGCGACGGGGCCGACTTCGTGCTGACGCAACTGCTGGGCGGCGATCGCGGCAACATGACAGCGATCCAGCAGGTGCGCCGGCAGCAGTTCGCCGCCCAGATCGCCGCGCCGATCGGCCTGGCGATGCTGCAGGAGTACGAGGTCTACGATCCGCTGCGGCCGGCGCCGACCACCACGCGTCACTTCGACGAGTTCTTCGACGCCGACACCCGGCCGACCGACGTGCTGGTGCAGTACTTCAACGGCGAGATCGAAAAACTCGCGCGCCAGCCGTTCGACCTGCGCCAGCTGACGCTGACGATCGATCCGGTGGACACCGACCGCACGGTGCGCAGCGTGTTCCTGGAGATGCTGCAGGCGCTGGCCGAGATGGTGAACCGCCACCGCTGCGACCTGCTGATCCTGTCGGGGCGCACCTCGCGGCTGCCGGCGGTGCGTGCCATCCTGCTCGAATCGTGTCCGCTGCCGCCGCACCGCATCGTGTCGCTGCACCAGTTCCGGGTCGGCCAGTGGTATCCGTTTCGCGACTTCCGCGGCACCGTCGGCGACCCGAAGACCACCGCGGCGGTCGGTGCGCTGATCTGCCTGCTGGGTGATGGCCGGCTGCACAATTTCAACTTCCGTTCCGACCGGCTCGAACCGAAATCGACGGCCCGCTACTTCGGCAAGCTCGACATGAACAGCCGGCTGCTGAAGGCCGACGAGTTCTTCGACGATCTCGACCTCGACGACCCGGACTATCCGCTGAAGGACCGGCCGTTCGAGTTCCGCGGGCCGATGGCACTGGGCTTTCGCCAGCTGCCGGTCGACTGGTGGCCGGCGTCGCGGCTCTACAGCATCGACTACGCGACGCCGGACGCCGCACGCGAACTGAACTCGCGCACGCCGCTGTCGGTGGCGCTGCGGTTGCAGCGCTCGCCGGTGCGCAACGCGCCGCCCGAAGGCTTCGCGATCGATCGCATCGAAGATCGCGACGGCCGCCGCGTGCCGAACGACCGGCTGCGCCTGCGCCTGCAGACCGTCGGCCAGCAGCAGGGCTACTGGCTCGACACCGGCGTGCTGTTCGAACGATGACCACAGGTGGACGGCAATGACCGATTCAGCGACGACTGATCCGCGGCAACTGCAACTGCGCGCCTGCGCGTCGGGGCTGGCCGCCGGCAGCGCCGGCGCACGCGGCTGGGTGGTCGAGGTGGCGCAGAACGCGAGAACGATCGCCGCCGAGGAGCAGTCGCTGATCGAATCGACGCGACGCGCCGAGAATCTGGCGCGCAAGCTGGCGGCCTCGGCATCGCGACGCAATTGCGTCGGCGTGTTCGGTCCGAGCCAGGCCGGCAAGTCGTACCTGGTCTCGGTGCTCGCGCGCACGCCGGGCCGGACGCTGATGGCCGATTTCGCCGGTGAACTGAAGAACTTCATCTCCGAGATCAATCCGGCGGGCGATCGCGAGTCGACCGGTCTGGTGACCCGCTTCACCGTCGAGCCCGGCACGCGCGACACCGCTCATCCGGTGGAGCTGCGACTGCTGGGCGAAACCGACCTCGTGAAGATTCTCGGCAACAGCTTCTATTCCGACTTCGACCCGAACCTGCGCCGGGTGATGCCGCCCGAGGAGGACGTGATCCGCGCGGCGATCGCCGCGCTCGAGCCGCAGGCGCTGCCGGCGTCGGCGCCGCACCTGGACGAGATCGTGATGTTCGATGTCGGCGAGTACTTCCGCGCCTACTTCCCGACCGGTGTCGAGCGCTTCCAGCGTGCCGGCTACTGGGACGCGCTGGCGCGTTTCGGGCACCGACTGCCGCTGGCGGCGCGCGCGAAGCTGTACGGCCTGCTGTGGGGCGATCTCGAGGACTTCACGCGGATGTTCCTGCTGCTGGCCGGCGCCGCGGAGTCGCTCGGATTCGCGCCGCAGGCGCGCGCGGCGATCGGCGCGCTGGTACCGCGCGAGGCCAGCATCATCGACGTGGAGACGCTGAGCCGGCTCGGCAAGCCCGGGGACGACACTGACCGCATCGCCGTCGTGCCGGTGCCCGACGGAGTGGCGCTGACCGCGGCCGCAGGCGCCTCGGGTGCTGCGGCGCGCGAGGTGCAGGTGCCGCGGGCGGTGCTCACCGCGCTGATCGCCGAGGTGAAGGTGGTGATGACCGACCGGCCGTGGCGCTTCTTCGAGCACACCGATCTGCTCGACTTCCCCGGCGCCCGCTCGCGCGAGAAGCAGGTCGACCTGCCGACCGACCGCGACGAACGCGAGGACCGCGTACGCACGATGCTGCTGCGGGGCAAGATCGCCTACCTGTTCCAGCGCTACACAGAAGAGCGCGAACTGACCAGCATGCTGCTGTGCATGCCGCCGTCGAACCAGGAGGTCAAGGACCTGGCGGCGATGGTGCGTGGCTGGGTCGACCAGACCCACGGTGCCACGCCGGGGCAGCGCGCGCGAATCCAGTGCGCGCTGTTCCTGGTGCTGACCAAGTTCGACATGGATTTCATCGAGAAGGAGGGCGACACCAGCGAATCGCGCAAGACGAAATTCGACCGCCGGCTCGATGCGTCGTTCCTGAAACTGTACGGGCGCGACGAGTGGACGCAGAACTGGGATGGCAAGCCGTTTCGCAACAGCGTGTTCCTGCGCAATCCCGGGATGAAGCAGACGCACATCATGAAGTACGCCGAGATCCGCGCGCTGCCGGACGGCAGCGAGCAGCGGATCGAGGAGGGGCCGGACCCGTCGGTGGCCGACAAGCTCGCGCAGTATCGGCAGGCGTTCGAGGAATCCGTGGTCTGCCGCAGGCACTTCGACGATCCATCCGGTGTCTGGCAGGCGGCATTCACGCCGAACGACGGCGGCGTTGCGTTCCTGGTCGCGCGGCTCGAGGCGGTGCTGGCGCCGGAGCTGAAGGCGCGCCAGATCGAAGGCCGCCTGAACGACCAGGCGCGCGCGCTCGGCGAGCGGCTGCGGCGCTTCTACCGGGCCGACGACGACCAGTCGCGCAAGGAGAAGGAGGACGCGCTGCTGGGCATTCGCCGGCGTCTGTTCAATGCGGTGCGTCCGCGCGGCTTCGTCAACTTCGTGCAGCTCGTCTCGCTGCTCACGGTTCCCGAGATCGACGTGCGCGAGGCGTTCCTGAACGTCGCGGCGTTGAAGCTGGAAGCACTGCCGGCAGCGGCGACTGCCGATGAAGGCGACGCCCAGGGTGAAGACCCGTGGGGCGACCCCTGGGCCGATGCCGGTGATGCCTCCGGGGCCAGCGCCGGGGGGAGCGGGATGAGCGGGATGAGCGGCGTCGGCGACGCCCGCGGCGTCGATGCCCCCAGCGGTGTCGGCCGCTCGCCGATGCCGGCGCAGCGCGACCGGTCCGACCTGTTCGCGACGCAGGTCACCAACCTGTGGACCGAGCGTGTCCGCGGGCTGGCGTTCGAGCACGACACGCTGGCCGCGCTGGGTCTCGACGCACGGCTGGTGAGTGACCTGGTCGACGAACTGGTGGTGGGCGCGCATCGCGCGCAGCTGACCGACCGCGTCGCGGCGGCGACGCGCCGCCAGGTGCAGTCGGCCAACGTGCGCTGGGACGAGGTCGCTGATCGCGCGGCGACGATCGCGGCCAACCTGATCAACGACCACGTGGCGTTCCTCGGTTTCGCCGAGTTGGCACCCGACCAGCGCCCGGGCTGTCCGGAGCCGCCGAAGGCACGCCAGCGTGCGGTCTTCCAGTGGCTCGATGCGGTCGGCGGTCCGGCCGGCCTGGGCGAGCGCAGGCGGCCGATGGAGAACGACTACTTCATCGACTGGGGCGTGGCACTCAGACAGGCGGGGATCGACAACGCCAGCTTCTCGGGCGGGCGCGAGATCACCGACGACCAGAACCGCCGGCTCGGCCGGATCCTGACCGACATCGACGCGGCCGCGAACTTCGGGGTCTGACGCGATGCCCACTCAACTCATCCAGCCGCCCGGTACGCCCGCCGGCACCGCGACGCTGCGCGTGCGCGGTGTGGCGCTCGGCGATCCGGCGGCGCTCGAGATCGCGATCATCCAGTTCATGGGCGCCGAGAAGTACCTGGATCCGCGTCACCCGGACGCCCCGTGGACCCCGTCGGCCTACTGGTTCCGGCCGCTGTCGCCGCGCAACGAGGGCCACGACACGCTGCTCGACGTCGACTACGGCATTACGTTCCACCTGCGCGCCAACCAGCCATACAAACTGATGGCGCGACGCGGCGACGGCAGCATCGCCGAAGACCGTTTCACCTGTCCGGCAAACCTGCGCAAACCGACGTTCAAGCCCGAGGGCTGGACGCCGCCGGCTCCTCCACGCGGGCCACTGCAGGTGCCGGTGCACGAGGAGGCACCGGCGCCCAAGCCGACCCAGTCCACTGAGCCCACTGAGCCCACTGAGCCCACCGTATCGGCCGCACCTGCTGATCCGGGCCCGATCGCCACTGACGTGGACGGCGCGACCGCGATCTCCGCAGAGCCGTCGACGGCGACGTCGGCTGCCGACCTCGAAGCGCTCGACGCATTCGTGAAGACCCAGGTCGGGCCGGCCGCCACGCCGCCGGCGCCCGCCCGCACCGGCAGGTCGATCGCCATCGGCCTGGTTGTGCTCCTGCTGGCAGGCGGCCTCGCCTGGTCGCTGTGGCCGGGACCTGGCGACGAGCGGCTGGTCGAGCGGACCGATGCGCCGAAGAAGGAAGCGGCCAGCGATCCCATGCCGACACTGGACAGCGTGCGCACGTTCATCGGCACGCGCCCGCCAGTCAGCGACGCGCTGGCCATGGCCCGCAGGCTGGCCGAGGCGGGCATGCTGCCCGACGCCCGGTTCCTGCTGCTGCGCTACGGCGCCGAACAGGGCAACGCCGACGCTGCCCGGCAGGTCGGCACGATGTACGACCCGGCGACGTTCGACAAGGCAACGAGTCCCTTCCCCGGCCCGAACCCGACCGAGGCGGCCCGCTGGTACAAGCAGGCTGCCGAAGCGTCCGACGCCGAGGCGGCCTATCGCTACGGCATGCTGCTGAAGAGCGGCGGCACCGACGAGGACAACGCACCCGAGAAGGCGGTGTTCTGGCTGCGACTGGCCGCGCAGGGTGGCAACGAAGCGGCCCGCAAGGAACTGGAACCGAAATGAACGCACGAACCCGACGTTCGTCGCTGTGCGCGCCGGCGACGCTGCTGGCGGCGGCCCTCTGGTGCGCTGCACCCGATGTGAGCCTGGCGCAGACCCGGCCGCTGCTGATCGAAGGCAAGAAGACGCTGTACGAACGCGTGCTGACGCGGCCCGGCGCCCGACTGTCGGCCAGTCCGGGCGCGGCAGGCGGCAAGGCGGTGCCGGTTTTCTCGATGTTCTACGTCTACGAGCGATCGCCGGCGTCCGCAGGCGGGAGCTGGCTCAAGGTCGGCGCATCGGCCGATGGCAGCGGTCTCGCGTTCGTGAAGGCGGACGACACGGTGCCGTGGCGGCATTCGATCGTGGCCGCATTCGCCAATCCCACCGACCGCGACCGACTGCTGTTCTTCCGCACCCGTGAAGGGCTGGCCTCGGCGATCAACGCCGAGCCGGCCGTGCTCGACAAGCTGCGCCAGAGCGTCGCCGACAAGGCGAGCCTGCCGTCCGACAGTGCGCTGATCGCCGCCGAACCGGCCACCTGGGTCGACCCGCAGAAGCAGTTCTACCTGCTGCCGGTACTGGAGGCGCCGACGACGGTGAACCGGCAGGGCTTCAAGATCCGCACGGTACGGGTCGCTTCGGTGGTGCGCCACGACGGTGCGGCGCGCTCGCCGGTGACGCCCGGCACCGAGGAGGGCATCACCAACTTCAAGTCGGCGGTGGTCTTCGTCATCGACGCGACCTCGTCGATGCAGCCCTACATCGAACGCACCCGCAAGGCGATGGAGGAAGTCCTGCGGCAGGCCGAACAGGCGAAGATCGCCGAGCGCATCCGCTTCGGACTGATCGCATTCCAGGACGACCCGGCCAAGACCCGCGGCGTGGAATACCTGACGAAGGTGTTCGCGGATCCTAATGACCGGCTCGGCCGCGACGAGTTCCTGAAGGCGATCGCCGGGGTCCAGGCGACGCCGAACTCCACCCGTGCCTTTGCCGAGGACGCCTACGCGGCGCTCGACCGGGCGGCCCGATCGCTCGACTGGAAACGCTTCGGCGGCCGCTATCTGGTCTTCGTCACCGACGCCAGCGCGCGCGAGGGCAACTCGCCGCTGGCCAGCACGCGGCTCGCGACCGACCAGGTGCGGGTGGAGTTGCAGGAACAGGGCATTGCGACCTACGTGATGCACCTGAAGACCAGTGAAGGCCGCAAGGATCACGCGGTGGCCGAGCAGCAGTACCGGCGGCTGTCGAACTGGCCCGGGCGCGGGTCGCTGTACTTCCCGGTCGAGGCCGGCGATCCGGCGAAGTTCGAGGCCGACGTCAAGCGGCTCGCCCACGCACTGGTCGAACAGGTCAAGGCGCCGCAGGCGCTGCTGAAGGCGCCGCCCGCCGGCACGCCGCCGCCGACCAGGGCGGCAACGGCCGACGGCGAGGCGCTCGAAGCCAGCACGCGCGCGGTCGGGCGTGCGATGGTGCTGGCGTATCTGGGGCGCGAGCAGGCCACGCAGGCCAACGCGATGTACGAGGCGTGGGCCGCCGATCGCGACCTGCGCCGCCCCGACACCGCATCGCTGTCGATCCGCGTGCTGCTGACCAAGAACCAGCTGTCGGATCTGCAGACCACGTTGCGCAGGTTGGTGGAAACCGGCGAACGCCAGCAGATCGAAGGCGGCAACTTCTTCAACCAGTTGCGCAGCGTCGCGGTCGCGATGGGCCGCGACCCGTCGCGGATCGCGCAGGGCCCGGCCAGGAACCTCGAGGAGGCCGGGCTGATGGGCGAGTATCTCGACGGCCTGCCTTACCGCAGCGACCTGATGGCGCTCGACCAGAATCGCTGGGCGGAACTCGGCGTCGGAGGCACGCAGGCGGTCATCGACCGGCTGAAGTCGAAGATCGTGCTCTACCAGCGGTTCCACGACGACGTCGATCGCTGGGTGAAGCTGAACGACGCCGCTGGCGACGGCGACCGTGTCTATCCGGTGCCGATCGATGCGCTGCCATGAACACCGGGCAGGCGGTGCCGCTGGTCGACGTGCAGGCGCTGACGTTCCGGCGCCGCGCCGGTGGTCGGCGCGACGCTGCGCACGGCGACGCATTCACGTTGCAGGTGCCGCGCTTTCGCCTCGCCTCGCGTGAGGCGCTGGTCATCGGTGGGCCCTCCGGTTCGGGCAAGAGCACGTTCCTCGACCTGCTGGCGCTGCTGCGCGCGCCGACGACGCTGGCGGGGTTCCGGCTGGCCGGTCACGACGCAGGTGCGCTGTGGCGGACGTCGGCGCGCGCCGCGCGCACCCGGCTGCGGGCCGGCACGATCGGCTACGTCCTGCAGACCGGCGGGTTGCTGCCCTATCTGGACGTGGAGGAGAACCTGCGACTGCCGCAGCGGCTGCTCGGGTCGGGCGACCGCGCGTGGATCGCGCACCTGCTCGAGGTGCTCGGGCTGGGGGCGCTACGCCGCCGGCTGCCGGCGGCGCTGTCGATCGGCGAGCGCCAGCGCGTCGCGGTCGCGCGCGCCGTCGCACACCGGCCGCTGCTGGTGCTGGCCGACGAACCCACCGCGTCGCTCGATCCGCAGCACGGCGCACGGGTGCTGGTGCTGCTGGTGTCGCTGTGCCGTGAGGCCGGTGCCGGCCTGATCGTCGTGTCGCACGACGCGACGATCGCCGAACGCCATCGGCTCGAGCCGGTGTGGTGCCGGCGCGTGGGTGATCGATCGGTGATCGAACGATGAACGCTGCCACGGGCGAGCCGAAAGCGTCGGCGGGGCCGCGCGGCGCCGGTCCGGTCGAGACACTGCGTCAGCTGCTGCGCTTCGCGTTCGCCGATCTGCGCTGCGACGGCCTGCTGTCGGGCTGCTCGATGCTGATGCTGGCCGCGTCGCTGGCGCCGCTGCTGACGCTGTTCGGACTCGAGCACGGGGTGATCGGGACGATGATCGAACGCCAGGACAAGGATCCCGCGATGCGGCTGATCGTGCCGGAGGTGACCGGCGCAAACCGCTTCGATGCCAGCTGGTTCGCACGCGTCGCACAGTGGCCGGAGGTGGCGTTCGTGCTGCCGGCCACTCGTGCGATCGCCGGGTTGGTCGACCTCGTCCCAGCGGGTGGCGAGGCGGTGCGCGTACCGGTGCGCGCCAGCGTGCTGCCGACCGCCGCGGGAGATCCGGTCACCAGCGGCTTCGGGGTCGAACGGCTGCACAGTGCGCCCGGCGAGCCCGTGGCCGTCATCCTGTCGGCCGGCGCCGCGAGGAAGCTCGCGGCCACACCTGGCATGCGCCTGGACCTCGTGATCAGCCGCTCGCGCGGCGGCGTCAGCGAACCGGCAATCGCGACGGCCGAGGTGCGTGGCGTACTGCCGGTCGAACGCTATGCCGGCGACGCAGGCTTCGTCGCGTCGTCGGTGATCGAGGCGATCCAGGGCTACCGCGACGGCCACGCGGTGGCAGCGCTCGGCTGGGCTGGCGACGGGCCGGCGCCGACGATCGACAGCTACCCGTTGTTCCGGCTGTACACCCGCTCGATCCGTGACGTGGCCGTAGTGGCCGCGCGGCTGCAGGCGATGGACGTCACCCTGTTCACCCGCGAAGGCGAGATCGCGGCCACCCTGGGCCTGCAGCGCAACCTGATCGCGGTGCTGTTGATCGTGTCGACCCTGGCCGCTTTGGGGTTCGCGGTGGCGATGGTGGCGCTGCAGATCGCCACGGTGCGCCGCAAGCGCCGCGAATACGCGATCCTGCAGCTGGTCGGCTACGGTCGTGGCTGGCTGGTGGCGCTGCCATGCGTCGAGGCTGCGTTGCTGGCGGCCGGCGGCATCGTTCTGGCGGGGCTGCTCTACGCCGGGGCGGCGGCCGGCATCAACCTGCACTTCGCCGAGCACCTGGCGCAGGGCGAACGCGCCTGCCGGCTGGCGCCGTCGACCGCGACGGCGCTGGCTGTGCTGGCGTTGCTGGTGTCGTTGCTGCCGGCGTTGCTGGCTGGCCTGGCCGCCGCGGCCATCGATCCGGGTGACGAACTGCGCGAGAGCTAGCCGTCCTGGCGGCCAGAGAGGAGCCGACATGCCGTGTTCCATCCTTCGGTCCACCCGGCCAGTACCGTCCGACGAGGCCCGACAGCGGCCCGTCAACAGGCGCGAGCTTGCCGGTCAGCGCGCGCTGGCGACGGTGCTGGTCGTGGCCGGCCTGATCGGCGTCACCGCGGTCTGTGCGCAACCGGCTGCCTGGCCGGCGCAACACGGCAATCCGCAGCCCGCCTCCGACGACGTGGTGCTGCCCATGCCGTGTGGCGGCGCGATGGCGTTCCGACGTGTGCTGATCCCGGCCAGCGATCCACTCGACGATCGCCGCGTGCAACTCGGCGGCGCCGATCCCCGTTTCGCCTACGCCGAGCAGCTGCGCAGCGGCTACGTCGCGGGCGGGTTCCGGGACCGCAAGCAGGCCAGCCAGCACTATTTCCTGCTCGGCAAGTACGAGGTGACCCGCCAGCAGTTCGACGCTCTGGCGCAAACCTGTCCGACTGTGTCGGACGAAGGGCGCATGCCCAGGGTCTCGGTGACCTGGGCCGAGGCGGTGGCCTTCACGGCCCGTTACTCGGACTGGCTGGTGAAGAACGCCGCGGCGAAGTTGCCGGCCGACGAGGGCAGCCCCGGCTTCGTGCGGCTGCCCACCGAGGAGGAATGGGAGTTCGCGGCACGCGGCGGCATCGCGGTCGCCGATTCGGTGTTCGAACAGGCGGTGTTCCCGATGACCGAGGGCATGCAGCGCTACGTGTGGTTCGGCAGCAGCGAATCGGCGAATCACGAACTGAACGTGGTTGGCCTGCTGAAGCCGAATCCGCTGGGCCTTCACGACATGCTGGGAAACGTGGCGGAGTTCGTGCTAGGCTCGTTCCAGTTGAACAAGCTGTCGCGCCCGCATGGCCAGTCGGGCGGCTACGTGGTCAAGGGTGGCGACTACGAAACGCCGGCGGCCGATGTCCGCAGCGCTTACCGCATGGAGTTCAACCCGATCGACAGGAACGGCGAACGCCGCTCGGCGCTGGTGGGCTTCCGGGTCGCACTGGTGCCGGCGGTGTTGCCCAGTACGCAGCGGCTGCAGACGGTGCGCACCTTGTGGGCCGACCTGCCGAAGAGCGCCGCGGCGAGCGTCGGCGCGCCCGCGGCCGATCCGGTCCAGGAGGTCGACGTGCTGGCCCGCGCGATCACCGATCCGGCGCTGAAGAGGCGCGTCCAGAACCTGGGCGCCGTGCTGAAGGCGAACCTCCAGGCGCGCAACGAACAACGCGACCGTTCGGCCAGGAGCGAGGTGCGGGTGGCCGCCTACCTGGCGCAGAAGCTGAGCGGCGACCGCGCCAACGTCACCCGCAAGGAGAGCGTCCTGGCGTCGCTGAAGAGTTCGCCCGATCTGGCGAAGGACGTCGGTGTCGACCTCGCGCGCGACCGCGACGCGCTGAACGCGAATCTCGTCTACTACATCGACACGGTGAACCGGCTCGGCATGGACTATCCCGGCAACGTGATCGCCGCGCAGGGCGAGATCCTCGGGCGCGAGTTCGAGGCACGCGGTACCGGCGCGCTGTACGAACGCCACGTGAAACGGGCGGTGCGCCACGCGGTACAGGTGCGTGCCGGCAAGCCGCTCGATCCGAAGAACGTCCTGACCGAGATGCAGTGATGAAGGGTCACCCCTGCACGACAGGACACGACCGGCGCTCCTGCGGACGGCCCGGTCACCGCGTGCTGCCCGCGATCGTGGCGCTGTCGCTGATGCTGAGCGCCTGCCAGGGCGGCAAGTTCGTGATGCCGTTCGGTTCGCACGAGGGCGAAACGCCTGCCGAGGCGCAGATGCGCGAGGACTCCAACCGGTTCACCGCCACGGTGCTGGGCGGGACCGTGGCCGGCTGCGGCCTCGGCGCGGTGGTCGGCGCCCTGGGTTGCAAGATGTCGGGCGGCGATTCGCACCGCGTGCGCAACTGCGCGCTGGCCGGTTGCGTCGTGCTCGGTGCGGCCGGCGCGGCCGACGGCTACTACACCGCCAAGCAGCAGCAGGCGTCGCGCGACCGGGTGCGCGCGACCCAGGCGATGGCGGCCGACGTACGCCAGGACAACCAGAAGATCCAGGCCTTCCTCGAATCGTCGGAAAAGGTGCTTGCCGATTCGCGCGCGCGCCTGAAGACGATCAACGCGCAGGTGGCCGCGCGGCGGATGAGCGCCGATCAGGCCGCTGTCGAGCGCCGCCGCATCGAAGAGAACCGCGACCTGATGCAGTCGACGCTCGACGAGATGAAGCAGTCGCGCGACGTCTATCGCGAGGCCGCGCGCAAGGCGAAGTCGTCGGGCGGCGGCAGCCGTGACCTGGACGGCGAGCTGACCCAGATGAACCACAAGATCGCATCGCTGGAAGGCAACGTGCGCGCGATGAATGCTGCGCTGGGCGTGAGCCGGTCATGATTCGTCACCTGTGCCGCGAGCCGCTGGCGGCCGTGCAGCTGGTGGCCACACTGCTGCTGACGGGCTTCCTCGGTTCGGCCTGCACCTACATCGAGGAACGGCGCGACCTGATGTCCGGCGGGCCGCAGCGCCGCGAGGCGGCGGCGCAGGCCGAACTGGATGCCGAGCGGCAACGCGCCAGCGGCCTGGCCGCGCAGAAGGCGCAGCGCGAGCGCGAACTCGACGAGATCAATGGCCGGCTCAAGCGTGCGCAGGCATCACTCGACCAGCAGAACCGCAGGCTGGCGGCGGCGCTCGAGGCCCGGCGGATCAGCAAGGCGAAGCACGACGAGTTGAAACGGTCGATCGACGCGCTGAAGTCGGATGCCGCCGACCTGCGCGTGCGCAACGACGCCGACCGCATCCGGCGCAACGGTTCCGACGATGCCGGGAAGCTGAAGAAGCTGCAGGAACTCGAACAGCGCCGGCGCGACCTGGAAGCGGCACTGCAGGCGGCGGTGGGCAAGTGAGACGAGGAGATCCGGCGGCGCGCTCCGCCGCCTTGTTCGGAGGACGCATCATGATGACCAGGTCTTTCCGTTCGACGACCCAGGGCGGCCTGTGCGGCGTGCTGCTGCTGGCCAGCTTCGCCGCCACCGCGCAGCGCGCGCAGTCTGCCGAGGTGCCGCAGGAAGAGTCGTTCGCGGCACGGCAGGCGCCGGGGCAGATGTCCGACGCCGAGCGCAAGCTGCGCATGGCGCTGCTGCAACGGAGCATGGGCTTCGGTGGCATCTTCGGGCCGATGATCGCGCCGCTGAACCGGCCGGGCGCCGGTGGCGGGCCGCCGAGGCCTGCCCAGAAAAGCTGCGGCGCCTATTCCGACTACGCCGCCTGCCAGGCCTATCGCAACGGCGATCGCTGGGCTGCCGACCGGCTGCAGAACAAGCGTTCGACCGGCGCCGAGCGCGACTGGTACAACCGCTGACCGCGATGGCGCGTCCGCGGACCGGCGGCCGTTGCGCGTCGGGCGCGACGGCCGCGATGATCGACAACCGGTACAGGCACGCGCTCCCGATCGCCGCGGTGGTGCTCGGGTTCGTGTTGCAGGTCTTTGCGCCGCCCGCGCGGGCGCAGAGTCCGCTGCCTCCCGGGCCGCTCGGCGGCACGTCGCGTGCCGGCGAGGTAAAGACCGCGCAGACCGGTGGCAACGGCGCCGGCGTCTA
>WBZR01001865.1_pt1 | contig 24202 bp, 18 predicted proteins | sample 5204231 | NCBI WGS metagenome assembly WBZR01 (sample SAMN12412403, study PRJNA552823) | activated sludge metagenome | isolation source: activated sludge from anammox sidestream of wastewater treatment plant... | place: USA: Virginia | collected 2017-08
TCTCCTCTCCCCAGGACATCCCACATGTCCTACTTCTTCTCTCTGGCTTACTTTCGGTATCATGTACCTTAGTATGACAGGGGTACTCCGTTTTGTCCAGCAAAAATTTGTCCAACTGTAAGCGCCAGCGGGGGACAGTGTTTGTCCCCCTTATTGAGGGGAAATAAGGGGGAGGTTTTTTTATTTGAGATTCTTTAACGCCCAGGTCGGATCGATGCATTTGCGCAATCGGATATGGGTATTATTGATGCCAACGATAGCAAATGCATCGCCTCCGCTTTTTTTAAACCAATCTGTTCCATGATGGAAAATTACAGACTTATGTGAAGCAGAAAAAGAGGAAAAAGATATTTCTATTGTCAGAAGATGTGGTAAGATTATTAAATGCATGTAAGTGTATAAAAGTGATTTATGGTAATCCTTTGTTATTAGTACATAAAAGATATCAATATGCTTGTAATATAATCATCAAGGTTACAGATAACGACTTTAAACAGATTTCGGGAATAAAAAAGGCATTAAGGAGGATTAATTATGTCTGTAGCTAAAAAGAAGACAAAGCATCCCTATATTTCTATAGACCCGAAGATTTTGGGTGGGCAACCTGTTATACGTAATACTCGAATAAGGGTATCAGATATAGCTATCAGATACGAATTTATAGGATTAAGTGCTGATAGAATCATTGATGAATACCCTCATCTGAAACTTGAGCAAGTATATGATGCCTTGTCCTATTATCACGAACATAAAAAAAATGTTTGATAATAAATCTCAAGAGGACCAAACGCTTCTAACTCAACTAAAGAAACAATACCCATCTAAAATAAAGGCTAAATACAAATGAGGTAAATCTTGCGTGTTGGTTTAACTCTGACTGGGTTTCAGAACCCTGTCAGAGTTGTAAAATATCAGAGAAACCATGCTTTTTCAAAAACTAAAGTGTTACAATTTTTAAATTTTAAAAATTTATAAATAAAGCCTAATCCTCAGGCTAAAAAGACAGGAATTTTTACAACCACTACTTTACATTCAGGAAAATGAAATGATGGAAGAGAATAAAGAAAAGATTTTGATCCTCGACTTTGGCTCTCAATATGCCCAGCTTATTGCACGCCGTGTGAGAGAGAATAACGTTTATAGCGAGATTGTATCACACAAGATTACCGCATCTGAGATACAGAAGGCCAATCCAAAAGGCATTATCCTCAGCGGCGGCCCAGCCAGTGTGTACGTAAAAAATGCCCCGCGGTGTGATGAAGGAATAGCCACCCTGGGAATTCCCATTTTAGGTATCTGCTACGGGATGCAACTGGGGTGTCAGATGTTGGGCGCCACGGTAAAACCCACGCCGGCCCGTGAATACGGAAGGACGGCCTGTACAGTCAACAACGACAGCAAGTTATTCAAATCACTGGCCAGAGACATCACCGTATGGATGAGTCACGGTGATCAGGTGGTTGAATTACCTGCAGAATTTGAGTCACTCGCATTCACCGGAAATTGTCCTTATGCAGCCGTAAGGCATAAAATAAAGGCATTCTATGGCGTGCAGTTTCACCCTGAAGTTACCCATACGCCGCAAGGAAGTCAGATCATCCGTAATTTCCTTTATGAAATTTGCGGCTGCACCGGTAACTGGGTAATGCATTCCTACATAGAAAACTCTGTGAATGAGATTCGCAGGCAGGTTGGAGATGGAAGGGTCGTTTGTGGGTTGTCGGGTGGGGTTGATTCTGCCGTGACGGCGGCGCTCATCCATAGGGCAATTGGGAACCACCTGTCCTGCATCTTTGTTGACAACGGTCTTTTGAGAAATTATGAGGCAGAGGAAGTTATTAAAACGTTTAAAGAAAATTTCACCGTAGACCTGCATGCCATCGATGCACGAGATCGATTCTTAGATAAATTAAAAGGCGTGATTGACCCCGAAAAAAAACGCAAGATCATCGGACACGAATTCATTGAGATTTTCAAGGAAGAGGCAAAGAAGATTTCTCAGGCAAAATTTCTGGCGCAGGGTACTCTTTACCCCGATGTGATCGAGAGTATTCCTGCCCACGGCGGCCCTACAGTCACCATCAAGAGCCATCACAATGTGGGCGGCCTGCCTGCAGAGTTAGGATTTGAACTCGTTGAACCGCTGAGATTCTTATTTAAAGATGAGGTTCGCAAGATAGGAGAGGAGCTTGGATTGCCAGAGGAATTGGTCTGGCGCCACCCCTTCCCCGGACCGGGGCTTGCAATTCGAATTGTTGGTGAGGTGGCAAAGCACCGCCTGGATATCCTTCGTAGCGCCGATAGGATCGTAATCGAAGAAATACGCAAGGCGGGTCTCTATCGCTCTATTGCCCAGTGTTTTGCTGTACTCCTGCCGCTCAGCACTGTAGGGGTCATGGGAGATGAAAGGAGCTACGAAAACGTCATTGCCATCCGTGCTGTAGAGACAACTGACTTCATGACTGCCGATTGGTGCCGTATTCCTCACGAAGTGCTGGAAATCATTTCCAGCCGGATTATCAATGAGGTCAAGGGAGTCAACCGCGTGGTCTATGACATCAGCACCAAACCGCCGAGTACTATTGAGTGGGAATGAGCTTTTTTACAAACTAAAGTTGATGGTTCAACTAAACTGAGAAAAACAACTTCCTATCGTCTATCTGATTCTTCCAGACGGAATCTGATAGGGATTGACACCTTAGATGCAACAGGCATATCTCCTATCCGCTCAGGCTGGAATCTCCAACGCCTCACTGCCTTTAAAGCAGCCTGATCAAGCATTTGATAGCCACTGCTCTGTTGAACTTCAATCTTAACCGGCATACCTTTCTGATCTATCTCCACACCAAGTATCACCAGTCCTTCCTGATGTAATTGCTTAGCACGCAGAGGGTACTCAGGAGGTTGATTCTGGAAATAACCTGGTATACTTTTCGTCTCAGCCGTTCCTTGCGAAGGACGCGGCACAGTCTTAACTGTTTCCCGCAGTTTTCCCGTAACAGGCGTATGGGACTCAACTGTACCCTCAGTCTGGGGTAGTGGTGTCATTTGTTCTTCCTGTGGCACAATCCTGACTGTTTCCTGTTGTTCCATTGTGGACATACTGGGTTTCATGTTTATATCTGATCGCGGCTCTATCGCCTGCTCTTCCGGGGGCATACTCTTAACCGCTACCTGTTGCTCCGTTGAAGGAGCAATAGGCTTTTCCACAGTAACCTCTGGTTGCGGCAGTTTAACCGTTTTCTGCTGTTGTTCCATTACAGATGTTGCTGATTCAACTGCCTCTGTATCTGTGTGCGGCACGTCAGTGACCAGATCAACATCTACGCCTCCAGTGGCTGATTGAACACTGTACTGAACAGGTTTAACAAAAAGCTTTCCACCGACAAAAAACAAAACTCCATGAATGGCTAAGGCAAGTATGAATCCTTTAAGTATACCGTAATTGCCGGGTTGAATCCGGTGGTAGGCGAATCTGTCTGATGTCATTTCTGCACAGGCTCTGCCTGTTTTGTTTGAATAGCAACCTTCGTGATTCCCAAAGACCTTACCACGTCAAGGACTTGAATTGCATTACCAAAGTAGGCTTCCTTGTCTCCGTTAATAAATACCCTTACGTCGGGATTCTCTGTCTTTAAGTGTCGCAGGCGCTGCGATAAAAGGTCTGAGGATAGTTTTTCCTGGTTTAGATATATATCTCCTCCCCGGGTAATGGTAATGGTTACCGCTTTTTCCCGCTCTTGAGCGACACCTGTAGCAGCCGAGGGCAAATTCACGGCAATACCCTGATTCTTAATCATCGAAAGCGAAACCATTACAAAGGTCGCCAGGAGGAAAAATACAACATCGATAAGTGGGATTATCTCTATCCTTGCCTTCTGCCTGGTCGATGGCAGTGGTATCTTCATATGCCCTTGTCCTGCTTTAAAAGCAAAAGCTCGAGGTGTGTGGTGGCATCCTCAATTTCATGCCTGGCTTCTTCAAGGCGTGCGTTGAGGTAATTAAACGGTATGAGCGCAACAATAGCGGTAATAAGACCGTATGCGGTGGCAATCAAGGCCTCTGCAATACCGCCCGTAATAACAGCAGGGGCATCAAGCTCCTTCCCGCCCAAAAGTCCGAAGGCATGTATCATGCCGGTCACCGTACCAAAAAGACCCAGGAGAGGCCCAAGTGTGATAGCGGTATCAAGCACCGGAAGCCCCCTGCCAAAACGTTTCAGTTCTTTATTTGCAGCCTGCAAAAGGGCGTTTGAGAATGCCTCGTGACGATGACGAAGACCATGAATAAGGGTAACTGCTACAAAATCACAGCATCCTTCTCCGATACGTATCGCGTCTTCAATTTTTCCCCTCTCAACCTCAGAAAATATTTTTCCTACCGTTTCCTGACTTCTTAATCGTTTTTCGCGGATGAGAAAAAATATCCGTTCAATGACTACGGTGAGAGTTGCCAGTGATGTAATGAGGATAGGCCACATGACCGGACCACCTCTTAAGAACAACTGTAACATTTCCTCCTCCCCTTTCTATTTAAAACCGGAAAGTCAATGCGGCGCGGGCCGAAACAGGCTCGACTGATTTAAAGTGAATATCATTGTATCCGCCGCCATCCGGACCCGCAACCTCGTTCTTCAAACGTGATGAATAATAATAATCAATGTCATGGTTCTTGTTGTCAAGAAGGTTAAAACCCTCAACACTAAGGGTCCAGTTTTTATTGAAATTGTAACCCACTTTCGTGCTCAACAAACTGGTGGATGATGAACGAACGCTATCATCTTCTATAAGGGGACGAGGCCCAAAAAAGCGTAGCCGTAAAGTACCGAAAAAACCACGTTCACCCGGCTGATGGAACGTAATTCCAGCGGCTATGGCACTATCAATCGCCCCTGGGATGTGTGTACCCTGCACCCCGTCACCATAAACGGTTTCACGAAATCTGGCGTGTGAGAACGAAAAATCGGCATCCAGATCGAGCCATTTGGTGGGCGTGTAGTAATTTGCCCATTCAACACCATAGCGCCTGCTCGGTCCGCTAGCTTCAGTAGTGCCGGCATCTCCGGTAAAAACCAATTCTGAATCTATATCCAGCCACCACAACGCCAATGTGCTCTGCAGTCCTTTAACAATCGTCGTGCGAACGCCTATTTCTGCGCCTTTTGTGCGCACCAAAGGATCAGCGGATTCCACCGGGTCTCCTGTCTTTGGATCAACACGTTGTGTCACACCGCGGGCATCGTTGCTGTGAAAACCAAGACCGCCGCTCAAGTAATACTCCGTTTTGGCCCAAGGACCAAAAATAAGCGATCCTTTGGGACTGACAATCGCAGCATCTCGTGTACCGGAGTTTGCAGGCAAATTACTATTTACATCGAAGTTGTAATAATCCATTCGTAATCCACAAACCGAGCGTAATTTATCCGCCCACTGCACTTTGTTCTCAACATAAGGCGAAAGACTTATTTCCCATATATCATCTGCGCGCGTCGTGTCTGGAATCGTATTACCATTATAATCAACTTTATCCGTGCGACTTCGCCTAACAGTCTGATATAATCCATTGGTTATCGAATCACTGCGTATTTGCAAGCCTACGGTATTTTCCATATCACAGCTAAATATCTGTCCGTACCATGTTTGATTGGCCTTCATCCCGCCGACCGCACGCCTGTCTTTTTGCTCAAACTGATCGCCCATGGGGCTATCAAGGTAATACGTGAAATCGGAAAATAGGTCAAGGTCGTAATAGAATCCATATACCTGTACATTCGTAGAAGAATCTACATCAGCACGATGCCACTCTGCGGAAAGGTTGTAGCGTTGTGATTTGCCACCGTCGCTTGAATTCAGGGTATCGAAACGGTTAAAGTCGGGAATTTCACTCAACGCGCGCTTAGCAATTTGGTCGGTCGCGGTCCAGTCTCCTGCATATGCCGTGGCTGTAACGCTATAGCCAAACCCGGCATCACCCCGACTGTAGCTCAATACGCCGTTTATCTTCTTGTAATCATCCGGGGTGCTCCAGGGACCGTCATTATGGAATAATTCGACTGCATACAGGAGATTTCCATTTCCGATGCTGTGAGATGAGGCGTACAGGCCGCGTTCGTATCCGAAACTGCCGCCTTCCACCTGCGCTATACTGTGCGGAAGAGAATCAACGTAGTGGATATTTGCTGCGCCGGCAGAAGAAAAATCGCCAAGATCCGCATAGTAAGGCCCTTTTCTGAAATCCACGCGTCCGATCAGTTCAGGGATCATGATATTCAAATCGGTATAACCCTGCCCATGCGCATGAGAAGGCAGATTCACCGGAACGCCGTTGATCGATGTGGCAAAGTCAGTTCCGTGGTCGAGGTTAAAACCGCGCAGAAAGAACTGATTCGCCTTGCCAGCGCCGCTGTGCTGTGTAACGATAACGCCGGGAATCGTCTCCAACACTTCACCGGGACGCGACAAGGTGCGCAGTTCCAATTCTTCCTTACCTACGGTACCTTGCGATGCCGCCTCTGCAATGCCGAGCAAGCTGTCCGCACGTCCGTAGACCACCACTTCCGGTAAAAGAGATGCGTCGGTCTGGGGAGACGTTGGATTCTGAGACTCCTGAAATGCATCCGATGATTCACTGGTATTATTATCTCTTTCTTCAGAATGATTGGCAGAATTTACATCTGCTATATTTGCCGTCGAAGAGCCGTCTTCCATTTTGTCTGAGTTAACAGCCGCAAATAAAGGAAACAATCCAACAAAAATAAGGAGTACCGGTAAAAATAATGCTATAAATTTTAGAATATTATTCATCTTTTTTCCTTTCCTTCAGTATTACGTTATTTGTATTCGTGCTACCCACACAGAAAAAAATAATACGGCGTGTTTAAATTATGTTCATTCCCGTTGTTGCCATGGAAAATCCCCCGTGTATTACACCTTTTGCGGACTTTAATTTCCCGTATAATTCTTCTATTTCCTTCGGTTTGCCCCTTATTACAATTATTTCTAAACAATTATCATCATCCAGATGGATATGTTGAGTAGAAAGGATAGTATCGTGATGATCATGCTGAATATCGATAAGGAGATTAACCAATTCCCTTTTGTGATGATTATAGACGAGGGTTATTGACCCGGCGACTTCCTTCCCCTCATGCCATTCCTTTTTCACCAAATCATCCCGAATCAGGTCGCGTATAGCCTCAGACCGGTTGGTATATTTCTTTTCCCTTATTCGTGCATCAAACTTTAGGAGCAATTCCTTCTCCAGTGAAACTCCGAACCGTACGATGTTTGGCATATAATCTCCTGCTTTCAAAATGCTACGTTTTTGAAGAGAATAGCACCATCGTTACATCTAATCAAGAAATATTTTATATTTTTTAATATAGCTTTAAACACAAAGCTCAAGATAGTGCTTTGGGTTTACTACGGCCAGTGAATTCTCAACAACAAAAATGAGGATTTGATTAATAACTAAAAAATGATATATTGATTGGATTGAAATTTTACGTATATTATAACTCTAATTCTAAGTTTATTCATGCCTAACGAAACTCGTGTTTCTATCGCCCACTGCGCAAGCTACGACAGGGAAAAGGTCGATACTGCTATCGACCAAACCTTCGACCTTTTTGGCGGCATCCATAACATTATAAAAAAGGGCGACAGGGTACTGCTGAAGCCAAACTTTATAAAAGAGAGTGCACCAGAAGAATGCGTTATTACCCACCCAGCGGTCATAGAAGCGGTAGCAAAAAAGGTATTGGAAATGGGTGCGACACCGGTTATCGGCGATAGCCCTGCCTTCGGTGCCGTATCAAAGATTGCCAGGCGCGCAGGACTGGACGCTTTTGCAAGGGAATATGGTGTAGAAATTATTGAGCTTGATGCGCCCCGCAGGATGAATGCACGATGCGGCAAAAAATCATTTTCACTCACCATTTCCGGCAAGGCGCTGGACGTGGATGCCATTATTAACCTCCCAAAACTCAAGGCACATGTACAAGTGCTCTATACCGCTGCGGTAAAGAATATGTATGGGTGTGTCAGTGGGAAGAGGAAAGCATGGCGTCATTTTCAATCAAATAATGACTTAGAATGGTATACGGAGATGTTACTGGCCAATTATCATGCAGTAAAACCTACCTTCACCATCGTTGATGCCATTATGGCTATGGAAAAACGCGGCCCCACAGGGGGAGTTCCAAGGCAGGTTTCTCTCATCTTCGGAGGCGCCGATTGCATTGCTATAGACCGCATTGTTGCAGAGGTTTTTGGAGTGCATCCTTCTCAAGTGCCCATTTTACGAACGGCAAAGACACACGGTATCGGCGAGCAGGATTTAAACAAGATAACAGTCCTGGGCAAATCACTGCCCTCGTCAAAGGTGCCGGATTTTGAACTTCCCGACCTGAAACCAATAGGATTCAATGCCATGCAGGTTATCAGGAGTCTTACCAAACACTTGTGGTTAAAATGTTTCAGCAAAGCCCTCCTGCTGCTTTTCGCTCTATTTATTCTATTGCCGGTACGTGCCTTTTCGGAAACCGACAGGATAAAAAATTTTCCTGAACAGGTAACCTCTGATGATATCATTCATATCCCGACCGGACAAAAGGTGCAGTTTTCCAGTTTAAATCCCTTTTTTGATTGTGCCAGTATCCTCTATGTTGGTGAAACTCATGCAAATAAGGCGTCACACCAGGTTCAACTGAAGATACTCAAGGCTTGTTATGAGAAATATGAGGGCACTATAGCCATTGGCATGGAGATGTTTACAAGACCATATCAGCCTTTCCTGGACCAGTGGGTTGCAGGAGAAATCGATGAAGGAAAATTTCTGGAAGAAACACGGTGGGACAAAGAGTGGGGATATGATTATGACTTGTATAAAGACATCCTGGACTTTGCCCGGGAAAAGAAAATCCCTGTGATCGCCTTAAACGCACCAAAGGAGCTGGTAAAAATGGTGAGCAGGAAGGGGCTGAAAGACCTCAGTGAGGAAGAGAAAAAACAACTGCCCGAGATCGATACGTCCGATTTCTTCCACCGGATCTATCTGGAGAGGGCCGTTCGGGGACATGTGGACCGTTCGTCCGATCTGGAAAAATATAATGACGTCCAGTGTTTATGGGAAGAGTACATGGCCCAAACGATTGTGGACTATCTATCCTCATGGGAGGGCAAAGGCAAAAAGTTTCTGACGTTTGCCGGAAACGGTCATATAATATACGATTTTGGCATTCCTAAACGGGTCTTTCGACGTACTTTCCTGCCTTATTACACAATTTACCCGGCTGAATTTCAAGGAAGTAAGCCGTCGCCTGAACAAGGCCTGTTTTTACAAGAAATCCCTTTAGAACCGGCAGATTTTGTATGGATAATTCCTCCATCTGTGCTAGAAAAAAGGATCTATTTGGGGGTGCAGCTCAGAAAAACAGCCGACAATAAACTGGTTATCCAGGAAATAACTCCGGAAAGTCCCGCAGAAAAGGCCGGATTCATGGCGGGCGACCTTATTCTGTCGATTGATGGGAAAAATGTAAATAGCGTCCCGGAACTGGTTCACTACCTCCAAACGAAACAGTTTGGTGATACTTGCACGGTGGATGTCGAACGGGATGGTAAGAAAATTTCATATGAAGTTACCCTTTTTGAAATGAAACAGCGGTAAGCTGTACAACCATGCAGACAAATCTATCGACACAATACAATCCTAAAGAAATCGAAGACACGTGGTATCAATTCTGGGAGAAAAACGGGTTTTTCCGCAGCGTGCCGGACGCATCCAAGAAACCATACACCATTGTTATCCCCCCGCCCAACATAACCGGGGCGCTCCATATGGGGCACGCCTTGAATAATATTATCCAGGACATCTTGATTCGCTGGAGACGTATGCAGGGATATAATGCACTCTGGATGCCGGGCACTGATCATGCCGGCATTGCCACACAAAATGTGGTAGAACGGGAACTGGGAACCAGACATATAAAACGCGAACAGTTAGGACGTGAACGTTTTGTGGAAGAGGTCTGGAAATGGAAGAATCAGTATGGTTCGACCATAATCAAACAATTGAAGAAACTGGGGAGTTCCTGCGACTGGTCACGTGAACGATTCACGATGGATGACGGCCTCTCTGCCGCAGTTAAGGAAACTTTTGTGCGCCTCTTTGATCGGGGATTAATTTACAAAGGGAAATACATGATTAACTGGTGTCCCCGGTGCTGTACTGCCTTAGCAGACGACGAGGTTGAGCACGAGGAACATGAAGGGCACCTATGGCACATAAAATACCCCTTTAAAGACGCCCCCCATCTCTTTATGATAGTAGCAACAACCCGTCCTGAAACTATGTTGGGGGACGTTGCAGTAGCCGTTAATCCAAAGGACGAGCGGTATAGCGACATGATTGGTGAAATCCTCACCTTGCCTATTGTCGGAAGGGAATTTCCGGTAATTGCCGATGAATTTGTCGATCCATCCTTTGGAACGGGTGCGGTCAAGGTCACTCCTGCCCATGATCCCAATGATTTTGAGATAGGCAAGCGCCACAACTTAACCCCAATTGTTGTCATGAGGGAGAATGGCGTTATGAATGAACTTGCTGGAGATTATGAGGGACAGGACCGATTTGAGTGCAGAGACGCGCTGGTAGAGGAGTTGAAATTGAAGAAATACATCGAAATGGTCACTCCTCACAAACATTCAGTAGGGCATTGTTACCGGTGTCATACTGTTATTGAACCCTTTATTTCTGACCAGTGGTTTGTCAGGATGCGTCCACTTGCAGATGCTGCTATCAAAGCCAGCTTGAAAAAATCTGTAAACTTCTTCCCGGAACGTTGGGAAAAGATATATTTGAGCTGGTTGGAAAATGTGCGTGACTGGTGCATTTCAAGACAAATTTGGTGGGGACATCGCATTCCCGCTTGGTACTGCCAGGACTGCGCCTCAATTACCGTGTCGCACGATGTGCCCACAAAATGCTCAAAATGCAGCAGCACTGAGCTGAAACAGGACGAGGACGTACTGGACACATGGTTCAGTTCTGCATTGTGGCCTTTTTCTACAATGGGATGGCCCAGGAAAACGCAGGAGTTGCACTATTACTATCCAACGTCTACCCTTGTTACCGACCGGGGAATCATCTATTTCTGGGTAGCACGAATGGTCATGATGGGGCTCGAAATGATGCAGCATGCTCCCTTTTCAAACGTTTATATCCATGGTACCATCCTTGACGACCAAGGCAGGAAAATGAGCAAATCCCTGGGTAATGGCATTGACCCCCTCGTCATGATCGATCAATACGGTGCGGATGCCGTGCGATTTTCGATAATTGTGCTAACCACAGAAGGCCAGGACATCAAACTTTCCGAGAGCAGGTTTGAAATGGGCCGCAATTTCACGAACAAATTGTGGAACGCTGCACGTTTTATTTTCATGAACCTGGAGGAGGAACATCCGAAAGCAATCGAAATTGGGCCGGATGATCATCAGTTTGAAGACAGATGGATTCTGAGCAAATTAAGCACAACGACTGCGGCTTGTACTTTGTATCTGGAACAATTCAAGTTTAACGATGCGGCCATGAAGGCCTACGACTTCACCTGGCACTCTTTCTGTGACTGGTATCTGGAAATAATCAAGTCACGTCTCTATGAGCCTGTAAGCGCGAAAGACAAAAAAGTGGCGCAAACGGTCGTCGCAAAGGTGTTTGGCAAGATCTTACATCTGTTACATCCCTTCATTCCGTTCATTACGGAAGAATTGTGGCAGAATTTAAAAAAGGTGATTTCAGAGGCAAAAATTAATATCCAGGAAGATGCACGTTCCGAGTATCTCATCCATGATTATTGGCCTCAAGCAGATAAACAATATGAATATCAATCACTCGAAGCGAACATGGTCATGCTGCAGGATATCATTCGTGCTATCCGAAATATACGCAGCAAGATGAACATCAGGGAAAAACAGAAATTAGGCGCCATTATATCCATCTCTACAGATGGTGAGTACGAAATAAAGGAACACTCAGACATCCTCAAACGAATGGCTAACATTGAACATTTAGAAATTGGTAAGAACCTTGCAAAACCTGCAAATTCTGCCTGTGAGGTTATTGGAAAGATACAGGCCTTTGTCCCGCTTGCCGGCATCATTGATCCGGTTGCAGAAAAGGAGCGCCAGTCAAAACATCTGAGACAACTTGAAGACTACTTAACAGCGGTACGACGGAAACTGGAAAACAAAAATTTTGTTGCACGGGCACCCGCCCATGTGGTCTCGATGGAACAGAACCGGGAAAAGGAATTGATAGAACAGATAGATAAGGTAAAATTCATCATAAACGATCTTGGATAAGGAACTATGAAAAGACACTATGTAGTATCATTACTATGGATAAGTATATTATGTTTCGTTTTTATTTCGGTCATCCACGCTGCTGCACCAAAGTCAGATGCAATGACTAAAAAGTGCCCAACGTGTAATAAATCATACCCAGAGGGAACAAAATTTTGCGGTGACGACGGGACAAAATTAGTAGAACTCCAGGTAAAGCTTATATGTCCGGAGTGTAAAAAGGAAGGATCACCTGGTGAAAAATTTTGCAAAGAACACGGCAAGAAACTTATTCCCCTTGCAGAAGCTCCTCCTGTCCAGGAATCCGATACCGTAAACCAAAAGAAAGAGCTGGCCAAAAAATTCTATAAGGAAGGTAATGATTATTGCGATGCCGAATCCTATGACTCAGCAATAGCATCGTACAAAAAGGCCGAGGAAGCATTCCCGGATTTTCCAGCACTGCATTATAATATGGGGTGGCTTTACAGCAAGCTTGGCAACGCAGAACAGGCTATCAAACATCTACAAAAATACATAGTCCTTGCCCCCGGCTCCAGCGACATTACCGAGGTACAGAGTTATATTATCATTCTTAAAAATGCTATCGAAAAACGAAATCAAATCCAGGCCACCTTTAAGAACCGGGACGAGACCATGAAAAAGGCGCTTATCGAACAAAAGAAAAAATACGATAGTGTCCTTGTACCGGCAGGTGATTTTATTATGGGTACAGATGAAGCACGGGAGGATACATACCCCGAACATAGAGTCTATTTAGATGCATTCGAGATTGATCGATATGAGGTGACAAATGCCCAGTACTGGGAATTTCTGGAATATATGAAGAAGACAAATGACCATAGCAAGTGTTTTAAGGGAGAACCCAGCGGGAAGGACCATACCCCCAGATTCTGGGATAATGAATACTATAATGTTCCAGACTATCCCGTTGCACGGATTGACTGGTATGATGCTTATGCATATGCTGCGTGGGCGGGAAAACGGCTGCCTACAGAGGCCGAATGGGAAAAGGCTGCGCGGGGGCTCGATGGGAGAAAATTCCCATGGGGAAATGAATGGGACCCGGCACGATGCAACCTCAGCGGTGATCCAAAACCCGTAGGCAGTGTTGAAAGCGGAAAAAGCATCTACGGTTGTTATGATATGGCTGGAAGTGTTCATGAGTGGTGTGCTGATTGGTATCTGGACACCTATTACGCAGAAGCCCCTTCCAGGAACCCAAAAGGACCGGACAACGGCCTTCGGCGTGTAATACGGGGAGGCTCCCGTTTTTCTCAGCCATTTCAGGTACGAACGAATACCAGGAAATCTGAACAGTCAGACCTGTTTAATGTAGCATTGGGATTTCGTTGCGCGAAAGATGTAAACGCAAAGTAATCAGATTAGACGTGCACGGGCGAAACAAATTTGTCCTTGTCACCTGCAATAAAACGAAAAAACTTCAGTAATTCATTTCTTTATTTTAAAATACGGAACCTTTAAGACATATTTTCTGTTATAAAAGCATTATTTGCTTTATGATATTTAGAAATGCGTATCGTATTTAGTTTAATTTTTTTATTTTGAAAGGAGTAATGTATGAGGCGTATTGGATATCTTTTGGGCGTAGTTAGTATTGCAGTTGTGTTATTTGCATCTTATGGCATAAAACTAACACATGCAGCAGGTTGTTGTGGCACAAAGGAGGCCTCTGCCGCAGAAAACGCAGATTCAAAGTGTGCCGTTTGCGGAAAGGCTATTGACAAAGGCAAAGGCGTAAAGGCGGAATGCAAAGGCAAGACATTTACTTTATGCTGCGATGCTTGCGCAGAGGCATTCAAAAAAGATCCTTGTAAATATTGTGATGATAAAAAATGTGAAAAACATGAAGAGCACCATGGAGAAGGTCACCATTAAGAGACTGTATTACATAACAAATTAATAGGTGTATAACAACAAAAGGCATTCTCGCATCGGAAAGATGCGAGAATGCCTTTTTAAATTAATTCTTTTATTTTGTTCTTCAATTCCTTCAAGTCTGACGACTTTATAACATACGCATCGGCTGACCATGACATAAAATCGTCCTTATAGCTACTATACGCCGTATGAATAATAATAGGTATCTTACGATGTTCACTTAAAATTTTTCCCATCGCTTCAATCCCGCTCATCTTTGGCATATTTATATCCATAACAATAAGATCCGGCAACTGCTCCTTTACCTTCTTTATCGCTTCCAAACCATCTTTCGCAATGGTAATATTATATCCCTCAAGCGACAACTCCTGCTCGTACAATAAAAGTTGGTTTTTATCATCTTCAACTACGAGAATTGTTTTCATTTTTCACTCCTTTCGAGATCATTGTAATCCATCTTCACGGGTAAATAGACAGAAAAGGTTGTTCCTTCTTTCAACACACTTTTAAACTTCAAAAAACCGTTGTGATCATCAACAATTTTTTGTGATACAGCCAATCCAACGCCAGACCCGTCTACCTTTGTAGTAAAGAAGGGCGTGAATATATTTTGTAAAACTTCTGAAGTCATTCCCTCGCCCGTATCTGCAATATCAACTCTGATATATTCATCTTCCATCATTGTTTCTATTATCAATTTACCCCCATCAGGCATTGATTCAACGGCATTTTTTATCAGATTCAAAAGTACCTGTTTTATCTGCGCCGGGTCAACAATGATTTCGGATATCAACTCATTAAATTTCTTAATTAACTGGATACGTCCCTTTTTGAAATATGGTTCCATCAGGGCACAGGTATTTTCTAATAGCTGATTTATTTGTGTCATCATTCTGACAGGTTCTTCTGGTTTACTAAAATCCATAATATTTGCGAGGATCTTTTCCAAACGACCAACTTCTTCAATAATAATCTCTACATTTTGTTTAACCTTTTTATGGTCAGCATATTCCCGCAACAAAACTCTGGCAAATCCACCTACGGTTACCAGGGGATTACGGATCTCATGCGCAACATATGCCGCCATATTGCCTATAACGGCAAGCCTTTCTGAACGGATTAGCCTTTCCTGCGCCTCCTGGAGTTGTCGGTTTTTCTTTGCTAACTTTTCGTACATCTCGGCGTTCGCAATTGACAATGCCGCACGGTTAGCAAATATGCTCAAAAGTTCAACCTGCTCTTTTGTTATCGCTTTTTGACTGTAAACATTGTCGGCACAAATTGCCCCAATCGCTTCGTTTTTAACTATGAGCGGTACACAAACGAATTCGTTTGCTTCGATCATGTTTACAAATTTTTTGTCAATACCAGGATTGTGAAAGGCATCCCTCTCCAGAATAATTTTTTTCGTTTTTATACACGAAACAATAATTTCTTTTTCATCCATCAAAGAATATGTCATCAATCGTGTAATTACATGTAATGGTGTATCATTGCGATACGTGTTTTCCGAGGCTTTAACAAGGTCTTCTAAGCTTTCATACTTACTAGCTATTTCACTCCATATCTTGCTTGCCTCTTCTATACTCGAGGGACCAACAGCCATTTTTCCATAAACGATGTTCCTCCCCTTATCCACCAGAAAAAGTCTCGCACGATTAAATCCTAATGCACTTCCCGCGGTAACACAGGTCAATATCAAATGAAGCAACTGATCTATTTGCAACGTCCCCTGCATCAACTCTGCAAATTTTCGTAATAAAGAGAGACGGCGGATTTTCACTTCCTGCTCTGTTATATCCAACGAGAATTTCAGTAAATGGGTAAAACCATCCCTCTCGTCCTTAATAGGCATTGTAATATTTTTGACATATTTCCTCTCACCCTTTTCCGCAACAAGCTGTATTTCACTGTATTGCTTTTCTCCGCTGGAAAGCGCCCGAAGAACGGAACAGTGCTTAGCGTCCCGACATTCGCACATGTAGACTTCGTGGCAACTTCTTCCTATAGGATTATATTTCAAATTGAGCATATGCGTAAGTGTCTTGTTTGCCCAAATAATATTTAGATCTTTATTTAATATTGCTAATCCGGCATCGAGCGCGTACTCAAGGTTATCGAGTATCTCATCGGCCTTGTCTTTTAAGATATGAGATAGCATTGTAATCCATCCCTCATGTAGTTACACATATAGCAGAACTATGCCTTTCCACTAACCTTTTTATAAAGCGCAACATATTCTTTTGCGCTCCTTTCCCATGACCAATCCTGCGACATTCCATTTTTCATCAGATTAGTCCATTGATTTTTGTCCTTAAACAAATCTATTGCTCTTATAATAGTAGCAAACAACAAGTCTGCGCTATACTCCCTAAAGGAGAAACCATTGACTCTTCCATTACTAATGGATTCCGAACGGGCATCTATAATTGTATCGGCAAGACCGCCGGTACTTCTAACAATAGGAACAGTTCCGTATCGCAGACTGTACAACTGATTTAACCCGCACGGTTCATAGCGTGACGGCATCAGGAATATATCTGATCCTGCCTCAATCTCATGCGCTGAATGCTCATCAAAAGACAAATTTAGTGCCGTTTTTGCAGGATACATTTTTGCAAAGCGCTGAAATAATTCGTGATATCGCGGATCACCGGTTCCTAATAGAACAAACTGGAGGTCAACCTTCATTAAATCCTGAAATTTATCTGCAATTAAATTCAATCCTTTTTGATCCGTCAAACGGGTTATCATTCCAATAAGAGGACAATCCCTTTCCGAAAGTTTATATTTCCTTTGCAAAGCCTTTTTACAAAGCTGTTTCCCGCGAAGATTCTTTAGTCCATAATTTGCAAAGATACTTTTGTCTGTTTCCGGATTCCATAGTGAGTAATCAATTCCATTAATGATCCCATAAAGATCCCTCGATCTTTCTACCAGTAAATTGTCCAGCCCGGCGCCATATTCGGGTGTTTGAATCTCCTCAGCATATGTTTTGCTCACGGTAGTGATAAGATCACTGAAGACAATGCCCCCTTTTAAGAAATTTAATTTTCCGTAAAATTCCAATTGTTTCCAGTTAAAAAGGTCCCAATCTAATCCCGTTAGATTCATATCCCAGTGCCAAAACGATCCCTGATATGCAAGATTGTGAATAGTTATAATTGTTTTCGTATTTTTAAAACATGGTCTTGCCGCATAATTTGTTTTCAAATAGACGGGAACAAGCCCTGCCTGCCAATCATTACAATGCACTATGTCAGGGTGTACCTTGAGCTTTTCAATGGCTTCTAAGGCACCCCGTGCAAAAAAGATAAACCGTTCGCAGTTATCCTCAAAATCCTTCGTTGTCCCCGGATAATTATACAGCCCTTTCCGGCCATAATACTGTTCATTTTCCAGGAAATAAATAGGTACCTGGGAATCCGGTAAATATCCTTTATATACACACCCTGACTTAAGTTTGTCACCAACTCTTACCTCAAGCTGTATATCGGTTTTTGTTACAGGCGGAGAACTTTCCCTTACAACACCATAAAAAGGCATAAGTACGATAATTTTTATACCTAACTTTTGCAGGCTTTTAGGAATCATCCCGGCCATATCGGCCAAACCGCCCGTTTTTGCAAATGGTAAAACTTCTGATGATAAATAAACAACATTCACGATGGAACTACCAGCGCTTTCTTTTCTATACTTACATTTCTGAGAAATTCTGCTGCACTTTCAGGCGTTACCGTGTTGATATAAAAACCACTCCCCCATTCAAACCCTGCCACTCTGGTTAATCGGGGAATAATCTCTATATGCCAGTGATAGTGTTCTAGTTCTCCGAAACTAAACGGTGTTGTATGAACAATATAATTATACGGAGGAGAAACTAACGATGCCTCTAGCCTAAGAAGGACAGTACGTAACACTTGCGACAATTCTTCAATCTCCAGTTTTTGTAAATTCTCAAAGTGGGAAGAATGATTCTTTGGCAAAATCCATATCTCAAAAGGGAATCGAGAGGCGTACGGCGCAAAAGCAACGAAGGTATCACCCTCTAAAACAACTCGTGTCCCTGTAGAAATCTCTTGTTGTATCATATCACAAAACAGACAGCGGCCTCTGTATTTATAAAAATCTTCACATCCATTCATTTCGTGCATAACGTTTATAGGCACAATAGGCGTAACAATTAATTGTGAATGGGAATGTTCCAGCGATGCCCCTGCGGCTGTACCTACATTTTTAAAAAGCAACCCGTAGATAAATCTTTTGTCTTTTTTCAAATCAACGAGTCTATCCCTGTATGTCCACAATATTTCTTCCACGTGCTTGTTATCAAGCTCTGTTAAAGAAGTGATATGGTTTGGACTTTCAATGATCACTTCATGCGCCCCAATGCCATTCATCGAGTCGTAGACCCCTTCTCCGTGTTTGTTTAAATTTCCCTCTATCTTTAATGCAGGAAATTTGTTCGACACTACTCTTACTCGCCACCCTTTTGTATTAGGCTGAGTACCCTTTTCTCTGTACGCCATAATCTCAGGAGGCGTCTTATCTTCGTTTCCTTCGCAAAACGGGCAAAAACCACCTTTAATAGACTGTGGTTCCGATTTAAAATTTGTCGGTCGCATAGCCCTCTCTGTAGCGATAATAATCCAGCGACCAGAGACGGGGTCTTTTCTAAGTTCCGGCATGTTTTGTCATCCTCCAATGTCCTGCTGAAATAACCTACGAGTCCATGTCATCATACCTGCCACATCATTCTTTCAAAATCCTTTGATGGTGCGGTAAAACAAAACACTGTCATCATTGGCATCCTTTGAATAATCTCGTCTTCTTTCACAAACTCTATAAAAAATTCTATGTTCAAACCCGGGAAGAATCCTAAATCTGCAAAGGGGCAGGCCAATTCCAATATTTTATCCAGGGCAATACTATAATAATTTTTACTAACAAAACGCAGGTCTTTCTTTTTTATCGTAAACCTTGAGGGTTTATCCATGAGGGCAGAAGTATGTATTTGCAATTCATTCGGCAGAATAAAGGTAATTACAAGTTTTCCTTTTCCCCTATCTTGTGCAGAGAAATCTTTATTAAAATCCACTCTCACAAACAAATTATCTATATCGAATCCAAAAGAAACTCCCTGAACAGGTTGGCCAGATGTTCTCTGCATTGTACCCATATCCTTATTTGCAAGATATCTGCCTGCGTCCAACCACTCAAAATAATTGCTCACCATTCCATCCAATTTGACATCCAAAAATCTTTTCGGATAGGTATAAAGTTTTTTCATCCCTGTCCCAGCAATAGGCACTTCCAGTAACCACGGAGTATCTGCATTAAAAAATTTATATACGTTTTTCAGATGTAGCCGAAACAAACTATCGAATTCGTTTTTGTATTGGGTAGCATGGTCGTCGCCGTACCACCAAAACCAATCACTACCTTCTGCAATGTAAATCTCCTCCCAAGCCTTCTTTATATTGTCCGCTGGCAAAAGATTTGCCTCACCCGATCGATTCAATATGAATGACCTGGTGTCTTCTAATAAACTCCATGCCGCGTTCTTCTCCTCATGTCCAATCCATGTTGCAAGATTATGTCCAATCCATGAGCCAGGACAAATATGCTGTAATGTTTGTTCCGGAGGATACTTTGCTAAATAATCGCAGATACGAACACATTCTAAATCGCTGTCATTACTGATTGCCTCGTAAAGTTTTCTTAAGAAATCTATACCATTATTTTGATAATACTCCCATGCGTTCTCTCCATCCAAAATAATCGCCACAAGGAGGGGTCTCCCGCTTTTGTTGCGATCCTTTAAGTGCTTAATCCTGTCGATAAAATCAGATACAGCAGCATCCGCAGTATATTTTGAATATTGAAATCCTACCAAATCTGAGAGCGTATGATCCCGAAACACCATGGTAATATTATTACCTTTTATATTAATTTGATACGGTTTATATAACAAATCCGGTGCGACAACAACACCATACTCATCCCTTAAAATTTGATTCTTCAGGGAACAAGCCAGCACCCCTTCATCCGATGCTAACCAACGGAATCCTGCCTGAACCACTATGGGAACAACATCGTCACTCACAGCACCTTCCGATGGCCACATACCGCTTGGATTTTGCCCGAAATGTCTCGAGTAAGTGTGAACAGCTCTTTCTACTTGAATTTTTGCGTCTTCTTGAGCAAACAACCTCTTTTCTGGTAAAGATAGTTTAGGCAAAACAACCTTTGCAGATTCCTGATTACACAACAAAGGTAATATTGGGTGATAATAGGGAGAGGTTGTAATCTCTATCCTACCTAAATCCTGCAATCGTTTATGAAGTGGAATAATTTGCCTTATTACATCGATTTGTTTTGAAAGAACTATCTCTTTATCTTCTCTTGTAAATCCCCTGCCCTTTCTTATTAATTCTGAGAGCACATGGTCTCTTTGAATAACCAGCGGGCTATACCACGTAAGATTAGACCAAACCTGCAAATCTTGGAAATCCTCAAGGGAAAAATTTTTGAGTACATCTCGCGCTAATTTTTTTCTATAACTTCTCTTCCCCAGTAATTCTTTATACCGAGGATAAATATCAATCATGGTTTGTTGATTTGCGGAGAAGAAATTATCTAATATATACAGTTTATCTTCCACCGTTAAATCTTCTACTGACATTTTTGTTAATTTCCAAAACCTGTCGGACGCACGACCATGCGCATAATCTTCGAGTTGATCTAAAAGGCAGGGAACGTAATTAAACGTTTGATGTATCCTGGGAAAGTCTTCCAATAACAACGCCATACCAATATAATCCTTTATCCCATGGAGCCTCACCCATGGCATAGTATATTCCCCGGTTACATTGTTCTTATAGACTGGCTGATGTTGATGCCAATAGAACGCAAGTTTAATCATCGATATTCAATATCACTCCGAACCCTTCTTGATCATTTCTGCCGGATGTTCAATCTTTTTCCAGTATTCTTTATGTTGAAACTTTGGACTATGTTCACTATCGTGACATACCTCACAACGGCTTCCTGTTATTAAGGCATCGGGATCATTAACATGTTTTACGTGATTACTTCCAGCACCATGACAACTTTCACATCCGACATTTATTAAATTTTGATTTTCCTCATAATTTAAAAATCCGGAAATGTCCCCATATCCGGTGGTATGACATTTAATGCACTCCGGATCGTATTGACGACCAGCACTAACCAATGTTTTATACGTAGAGCCATGTCTTGTCTTGCTCCAATGGTTGTATATTATTTTGTGGCACGTCCCACAGACAAAACTGCCCACATATGATAGCTCTTTTGGAAGAGGAGTTTGTGGTATTTTGCTTAACAAATCCTCCTCGCGGAGTATCTGTTGGTATTCCTTTAATAAGAAAGCAATTTCTTTTGCATCACTATGGGCGTGGTCTAATGGAATAATGTCAATGGACTTCCTCTTGATGGCTCCCTTATAGATTGAATATTTCACAATCCCTACATATTTTCCACCAACTCCAGAAGTAACAATTGGAATGTTATTAACATACGTTACCGCGTCCTTCGGCTCCTCAATATTATGTCCGGTTATAACCAATCCTATTTCTGGAAATAATTTTGCAATCTCTCTGGATTCTTCGAGCGGTGCATGTGAAAGTAAAACTACTAGATTTACCTTGTCCTTCAATTGTTTTAATAAAGGCCCGATAACCTCCACAGGGTTGGAGACACTTACATAATTCAATACATCACCACCAAGAAAGGATTGAGAAAGGATGCCTAAAAAGGCAATTTTCAGAGGATGCCCATTAACCGAACAGTCCTTTATAATATATTGGTTGATTTTTATTGGAAATGGAGCAACAATTTTTAAATTGCTTGAAAGAAAATTTACCCCGCCGGTTTGGGATAGAAAACTAAGTACTTGTGGGCTGATTTCAATGTCCTTTTCACCCAAGTTATGTACGACATAATCCATTTTCCCCAATGCACGGCAAAGAATCTCGAATTTAATCTCTTCTTGTCTGCCAGAACTTTTTATTAGATCACCAAAACTTACCGGCAGAATAACGTTCTTTTGTTTTCTTAAGGAATCTATAAATGAATATCTTTTAGAAATACCTCCGAGTTGGCCTTCGTAGCAGCCACACGGTTCAAGGGTTCCCAATTCTTCACCAGAAAATATTACAACTATTTCTTCCGCTAAAGCATAAAACTCTATAGACAATAAGCAGGATAAAGAAACAGTTAAATAGACAAGATACCTTTTCATAAGACCCAGCTATTCAGCCTTTTACCTCTCCTTTTATAGGTATATTTATAACCGGCTGAATAGCACTGTTTGTATAAATCTTCAAGCTACCGGTAATTTTTCCAGGCGTTGTATCTTTACTTAATTTAACATCTATTTTTTTACTGTTGTTGTTTAATTCAGACACGGCATAATTAATCACATCTGGGTCAGCTTCAATCTTCTCTATCTTTACATCTTTATTCATAAAATTAATGACAATTGTCCTTTTTACCTCTTGATTTTTTTTCACAACGCCAAACAATAACATCTCCGGGTAAATTGTAACATCTCCGATAATTTCTCCATAAAAAGGTACATCTATCTTTTCCTGTTTATTATTATTAGTGTAAACAAAAATAATTCCATTAAATTTGCCGATATAATCGTTTTTGTTCATTGTAATCTGACAACTATATATATTATCACTTGTTTTTTTCTGAACAATTGTAATATAAGGGTTGGGAGATTCTATCTTTTTTATCTCAATTTTCAATTCTGGCGCTATCCTTATTTCAAGATTCCTGCTGCATGACTCTCCCTTCTTTACAATGCCAAAATTCACCAACCTCGGATTAATACTAATCTCTTCACACACCTCACCGGTAATGGTTAATTTACTTGCCGCATTCTCAGGATCATTTGAATTCACGGTAACTGTTTTTAATACCTTACCAAGGTAATGGCCCGGATTAAATTTAATTTGTATCTCTCCTGTTTCACCTTTAGGTATATTGTTCTTCGATGCCAATGCAGCTGTACACCCGCATGATGATTTAACATTGTTAATAATCAAATCATCATTTCCCTGATTTTTAAACCTAAATTCATGCTGTACAATCTCGCCCTGATAAATTTTACCAAAATCATAGGTCTGCTCTTCAAAAACAACTTTAGGTTTCCCTGCACTTTTTTCATCTTGGACATTTTCGACTTTTTTATTCTCCGCTACTAAGGTATTACATTCTACAAAAATTAAAAATATTTGAATTATAATTAAATACAGATTATTTTTCCCCATAATATCAATTATCCCCCTTTGATTTTATATATTTAAAATTATGGTATTTTGCTCAAAATACCATGAATAGTCACAATTTATGCAAAATTCATTTACACTGGCATTTTTAATTTCCCGATTAATTTCAACAATCGTTTTAAATATTATAATAGTTTCCACCTTCATTCAAATAAAATTATTGGGACAATTACTTGGCTGCCGTAAACACAATATGTAGTGTTTACGCTTATGGAGAATTATCAAAAAAATTTGATAGAACTTGAAAATCGTTTTTCTACAGAACAAGCTTGTAAAAGTTATCCCTTTGATTTGCGTTAGCCAAACGGATTTAAGTGCCCTCACTGCAATCATCATAAATACTGACAAATGAAAGACGAATTGTTTCGTTGCGCCGATTGTGAATACAAGACGTCGGTTATCGCTCTGGTTATAGTGCTTACACCAGTCAAATAAATAACCTAATAAAATTAATTAGATACTCATACAAACACGAAGAGCTGGGTAGTGGTGGAAAACCCACGTGACCCAGCTCTTCGATTGTTTACCTTTTACCGTTTTCAGCTTTCAACGGGACAAGCCTGAGTTTTACCTCAGACATTATCTCGCATGATA
>WBZR01001867.1_pt1 | contig 24161 bp, 20 predicted proteins | sample 5204231 | NCBI WGS metagenome assembly WBZR01 (sample SAMN12412403, study PRJNA552823) | activated sludge metagenome | isolation source: activated sludge from anammox sidestream of wastewater treatment plant... | place: USA: Virginia | collected 2017-08
GTCGCCCGGCAGCATTTCCTCGGCGCCCATTCCGGTCGGCGTGACGAGAAGGCCCTCGTTCCAGCGCGCGCTGACGTTGCCGGCGCTGCCGCGGTTGAGGTTGTGGGCGGCCAGCGCACGCACGGCGGCGATGATGCCCTCGCGCAGGTCAATTTGTGTCATCGCGATTCCCGAACAAAGAATGCAGCTCGCCCGGCGCGCAGACGCCGCGCTCGGTGACGATGCCGGCGATGAGGCGCGCCGGCGTGACGTCGAAGGCGGGGTTGGCCACCGCCGTCGTGTCCGCCGCGATGGCCACCGTGGACGGCGTGCCGGCGCGGTCGAGGCCGCCGACGTGGCGCACCTCGCCGCCGTCGCGCTCCTCGATGGGGATGTGCGCGCCGTCGGGGCAGGCGAGGTCGATGGTCGAGCGCGGCGCGGCGACGTAGAAGGGCACGCCGCAGTCGTGCGCGGCCAGCGCCTTGAGGCAGGTGCCGACCTTGTTGGCGGTGTCGCCGTTGGCGGCGATGCGGTCGGCGCCGACGATGACGAGATCCACCTGGCCTTCCCGCAGCAGGTGGCCGGCGGCGTTGTCGGCGATCAGGGTGTGCGGGATGCCGGCCTCGTGCAGTTCCCAGGCGGTGAGCAGGCCCTGGTTGCGCGGCCGCGTCTCCGACACCCAGACGTGCACCGGCAGTCCGGCCGCGCGCGCGGCATACACCGGCGCCAGCGCCGTGCCCCAGGCGGCGGTGGCGAGCCAGCCGGCGTTGCAGTGGGTCATCAGGTTGACGGGGCGGCGCGCGGACCGCTCGATCAGGGCCAGGCCGTTGCGGCCGATCTGCCGGTTGGCGGCGGCGTCCTCGTCGGCAATGGCGCGCGCCTCGGCCCAGGCCGCGGCGCGCCGCTGCGCGACGGGCAGCGGCTGCAGGCGCTGGCGCATGCGCGCCAGCGCCCAGTGCAGGTTGACCGCCGTCGGGCGGGTGGCGGCGAGCGTGTCGAGCGCATGCGCCAATGCCTTGTTGCCGGCGCCTTCCTTCAGCGCCAGCGCCACGCCGTAGGCGGCGGTGACGCCGATCAGCGGCGCGCCGCGCACCAGCATGGCGCGGATGGCGTGGGCGGCGTCGGCGAGCGTGTTGAGGTGCCGCGTCGCGTGCCGGTGCGGCAGCAGCGTCTGGTCGAGGATGAGGACGGCGTCGCCTTCCTCGCGGATCGTGAACAGGCGGTCGGAAATCATCGGGTCGATTGTATCCCACTCGCCGTGGCACAATTCCGCCATGCCGACGACGCCCTTTCCCATCGAATCGCGCCTGCCCTGGGTGGGCACCACCATCTTCACCGTCATGTCGCGCCTGGCGGCGCAGCACGGCGCCATCAATTTGTCGCAGGGCTTCCCCGACTTCTCCGCGCCGCCGGCGCTGTTCGACCTGGTGGCGAAGCACATGCACGCCGGCGCCAACCAGTACGCGCCGATGGCCGGCGCGGCGCCGCTGCGCGAAGCCATCGCCGAGAAGGTCGCCGCCCTCTACGGAGCGGCTTTCGACGTCGAGTCGGAGATCACCGTGACGGCGGGGGCGACGCAGGCCATCTTCACCGCGGTGGCGGCGCTGGTGCGGCCGGGCGACGAGGCGATCGTCTTCGAGCCGGTGTACGACTCCTACGTGCCCTCCATCGAACTGAACGGCGGGCGCGCCGTGCCGTGCCGACTGACTTTTTCGGAATTCCGGCCGGACTGGGACGAGGTGCGCGCGCGCATCACGCCGAGGACGCGCCTGATCATCCTCAACACGCCGCACAACCCGAGCGGCGCGGTGTGGTCGGCCGAGGACATGCGGCAGCTCGAACGGATCGTGCGCGGCACGAACATCGTCATCGTCTCCGACGAGGTGTACGAGCACATCGTCTTCGACGGGCAGCGCCATGAAAGCGTGCTGCGTTATCCCGGCCTGGCCGAGCGCAGTTTCGTCGTTTCTTCCTTCGGCAAGACCTACCACGTCACCGGCTGGAAGGTCGCCTACTGCCTGGCGCCGCGCGAGCTGATGGCGGAATTCCGCAAGGCGCACCAGTTCCTCGTCTTCTGCGTGAACCACCCGGTGCAGCTGGCGCTGGCGGAGTTCATGCGGGACAGGGAACGCCACCTCGGCCTGGCCGATTTCTACCAGGCCAAGCGCGACTTCTTCCGCCGGCAGCTGCAAGGCTCGCGCTTCGCGCTGCTGCCCTGTCCCGGCACCTACTTCCAGTCGGTGCGCTACGACGCCATCTCGGACGAGCCCGACCGTGCCTTCGTCGAGCGCCTGACGGCCGAGCACGGCGTGGCGGCGATCCCCTTTTCCGCCTTCTACCCATGCACGAACGGCGGCCGCGACGACAAGGTGATCCGCTTCTGCTTCGCCAAGGGCGAGGAGACGCTGGCGCGCGCCGGCGAGCAGCTGCGCGCGGTCTGACTACGCCTCCAGCGGCACGCGCACGCAGGCGGCGGTGCCGCCGCCCTCGCGCTCCCTCAGTTCGACCGTCCAGCCGTTGGCGTTGGCAAGCTGGCGCACGATGGCCAGCCCGAGGCCGCTGCCGCCGGTGCGGCTGCTGCGCGAGGGCTCCAGCCGGTGGAAGGGCCGGAACACCGCTTCGCGCTCCGCTTCGGGAATGCCGGGGCCGCGGTCCAGCACGCAGACCTCGACGCGGCCCTCGGCGATGCGGTACTCGATGTCGATCGGCTGGCCGGCGCCGTAGCGCACGGCGTTGTCGACGAGATTGGCGAGGATGCGCCTGAGCGCCAGGGGGCGCACGCGCAAATTGCAGTCCGGGCCCTTGCGGCCGCGGATCTCGATGCCGGTGTGGGCGAACTCGGCGGCCACCTCGGCGAGCAGGTCGCACAGGTTGAGTTCGGCCGATTCCTGCTCGGCGAAGTCGCGGCTGACTTCCAGGCAACGGGCGATCAGCTCGTTCATGCCCTCGACGTCGCGCAGCACGCGGTCGAGCAGGTCGCGATCGGGCTTTTCCGAGAGCATGCCCAGCGCCAGCTGGATGCGCGCCAGCGGCGTGCGCAGGTCGTGCGAGATGCCGGCCAGCAGGGTGGTGCGGTTGGCGAGCAGCTCCTCGACCTGCACGCCCATGCGGTTGAATTCGCGCGCCAGGGTGGCGAGCTCGGTCGGGCCGGTTTCCGCCAGCGCTTCGGGTCGCCGGCCCTGGCCGATGCGCTGCGTCGCCAAAACCAGCCGCGCGAGGGGGCCGATCAGCAGGCGCGCCAGCCCGGCCGAGGTGATCAGCGTGACGACGGTGCCGACCAGGAAAATCAGCAGCATGGCGAACCAGGGCCGCACGTCCACGCGGCTGGCGGGAAAGCCGATGCGCACCGCGCTGTCCTCCACCGGAATGTCCGCCCAGTACCACTCCTCGCCGTCCTCGGCGCGGCTGGCGCGCAGTTCGATCTGTTCGCCGCTGCGCGCGCTGAGGGCCGCCTCGAGCAGCTGGTAGTAGGGCAGCAGCCGCAGGAAATCGTGCGTCTCGCCAGGCCGTTCCTGAACCTGCAGGCGATGCAGGCGGCCGATGCGCTCCTGCAGCCAGGGCCGCTCGGCGGCCGACTCGAAGTGCCAGGCGCGGGCCGTGTTCACCATCAGGGCGGCGAAGTCGCTGGTGGCATGGCGCCCGAGCGGAATCAGGGCGAAGGCGGTGATGACGGCGATGGTGAACAGCTGGAAGGCGAAGGAGACCAGCGCGATCACCAGCGCGGTGCGGCCGAACAGCGTGCGCGGCAGCATCACGGCTTCCTCGCGCCGCCGGGCGAGAAGAGATAGCCCTCGCCCCATACCGTGCGCAGATAGACCGGATGCGCCGGATCCGGCTCGATCTTGCGGCGCAGCCGCGTGACGCGCACGTCGACCATGCGGTCGAACGGCGCGCGCTCGTAGCCCTTCAGCAGTTCCACGAGGGCGTCGCGACTGAACACGCGGTCGGGATTCTCGACCAGCACCTTGAGCAGGGCGAACTCGGCTCCGGAGAGTTCGATCTCCTCGCCGTTGCGCATCAGGCGGTGCGCATCGAGGTCGACCTCGAAGGGGCCGAAGCGGCGCAGGCGCCCGCGCGCCGCGGCCGGCTGACGGCGGCGCAGCACCGCCGCCACGCGCGCCAGCAGCTCGCGGTGGCTGAAGGGCTTCGGCAGGTAGTCGTCGGCGCCGACTTCCAGCCCGACGATGCGGTCGACTTCCTCGCCGCGCGCCGAGAGCATGATGATCGGCGGGCCGCCGCGGCTGCCGAGCTCGCGCGCCAGCGTCAGCCCGTCCTCGCCCGGCAGCATGACGTCGAGCAGCAGCAGGTCGACAAGGTGCGACGACAAATGCCGCTTCATGGCCTGGCCGTCGCCCACCCCGGCCGCTTCATAGCCGTTGTCCGAGAGGTAGCGCACCAGCAGTTCGCGCAGCCCCTCGTCGTCGTCCACCACCAGTATGCGGCCCCGGCATTCGGCCATGTTCCCTCTCCCCTTGCTGAAACAACTTGTAACATTTGCGGCCTCCCTGCAACAGGCCGGAAACCGCTTCTTCTTAATCTTCTTCTGCCGAAAAACATAACACAAGAGGGAGGAGATCATGATCGGACGTTGCGCGGCGCTTGCCGCGATGTTCCTGCTGGCTTCGCTGCCGGCTGCTGCCGAAGAAATCGGCGCGCGCGCCAAGGGCGGTTTCGCCGAGTCGTTCTTCCTGGAGAAGGTGCCCCGCGCCGAGGCCAAGGCGACGGCCGAGCGCCTGGCCAAGGCGGTCATCGCGGCGCGGATGATCATCTTCGCCTATGCCGGCAAGTTCGTCGATCCCAGCCTCGGCGACAAGGGCTTCTCGGGCGAGGTGTTCGAGACGCAATGGCGCGCCGCCCTCGAGCCCGACATGATCGACGCCACGCCGACCCAGAAGCGCCTCTACGAGAAGCTGATCTGGGCCGGCCGCCAGGTCATGGAGAACAACCAGGACCGCATCAACTTCAAGGGGGTCGGCTGGAAGAACTTCCTGCCGGCGAAGTGGGAGCGCGAGATGGGCCAGGTGTTTACGGCCAAGACCGGCATCGTCATCAAGCAGCCCGGCCGCGCCTACCGCAGCCCGGTGAACGTGCCCGACGACACCGAACGCGCCGCGCTGGTGCATTACGTCAAGGCTGGCCATGGCGAGAACGCGCCGATCAGGAAGACCGAGAAGTGGGGCAAGCAGGAGGTGTACCGCCACATGGAGCCGATCCGCCTGCTGCCGGCCTGCATGGGTTGCCACGGCAAGCCGAAGGGGGAGCTGGACCTGGTGAATTTCGAGAAGGACGGGCTGGAGCCCGGCGACGTCATCGGCCTGATGAGCGTGACGCTCGCCGTGAGCGACTGATTTTCTGAAGGGAGAAATAAATGAGAACAGCAAAACGGGGCTTCATCGCGGCGGCAGTCGCGCTTGGCCTGGTATCGAGCGGCACGGCCTGGTCGCAGGCGCCGGCCTTCGCGCCGGAGGACATGCAGCGCGGCAAGGCCTTCCTGCAGAAGAGCATGGGCATGATGAAGCCGGAACTGCAGGAGAAGGTGAAGGCGCTGCCGCCGGAGATCCAGCAGTTCCTGCTCAAGATCGCCATCAAGCATACCCGCCATAGCGAAACGCTGACCCTGCGCCAGGTGATGGAGGAGGTCCTCGCCGACTACCAGGCCATCGCCGTCGCCATCGCCACCGACAACGGCGAACTGGCGGCCGATGCGGCGCGGCGCCTGGCCAACCACCGCCTGCCGCGCGGCGGCCTGCTGCCCTACCTGCCGCTGGAAAAAATCAACGGCAAGGATCTCGGCGTGCTGCCGGCGATGGAGGACATCATCGAGGGCGGGGCGATGCGCCTGGCGGCGGCGGCGGAGAAGGGCGACATGGGCGCGGCCGCCCAGCATTTCGGCGCCATCACCGGCGGCTGCGTGACTTGCCACGCGCATTTCCGCGGCCAGCCCGGCCCCTCGCCGCGGCTGAAGTGACCACGCTTACGACAATTACGCTCGAGGAAACCATGACTGTCGATCGCATCGTCCATCTCGTCGCCGGCCTGATGGTGCTGCTGGGCCTGGCGCTGGCGCATTACGTCCATCCCTACTGGGTCGCGCTGGCGGCCTTCGTCGGCCTCAATCTGGCGCAAAGCGGCATCACGCAGTTCTGTCCGCTCGCCTTCTTCCTGAAGAAGGCCGGGGTCAAGGACGAGAGCTGCTGCTCATAAATAAATAACGAATCGGGGAGGAGAATATGGAACACGGACAAAAACTGTCACCGGCGATCGCCTTGGCCGCGCTGGCGCTTTCGGGCCAGGCCCTGGCGGCCGATTGGGTCATGCTGCAGGCGATGGAGCCGCCGAGCACCACGCACAAATTTTTCGGCATCGGCCAGATCTCGTACACCAACTACTACGGCTGCGACAAGCTGCAGGGGCTGGTCAATCCGAACAACGGCAGCGCCACCACCGCCCACGGCCTGCTCAACGGCGCCTACAACGCCATGTGCCGCACCGGCCCGGAACTGCGCGACCGGAAGGCCGACTTCAACCTCGACAACCTGGCCGTCGGCCTGCGCGGCAACCTCATCCCCGGAAAGATCAACTACTTCCTGATGGCGAATTTCGGCCAGAACGCCGCCAACTACGAGCCGCTCGACACCTCGCGCGACCATCTGGTCAGCCTGACCGACGCCACCATGACTTTCAGCTACATCCCCGGCGTGCGCGTGCGCGCCGGCCTGATGCGCAAGCCCGGACCCGAGGAGCTCTATCAGGCCGTCGGCGCCACGCCCTACATCTGGCCGAGCGACTTCATCGCCCGCGTGCAGACCGAGAAGTTCGTGCGCACCAACACCAAGGGCACCAACTTCATTCAGGGCCAGGGCTACAGCAACGCCACCGCTTCCTACAGCGGTTGGGGCGCCGACGCCGGCCGCGACTGGGGCATCCAGTTCTTCGACGCCTTCAAGGTCGGCAAGTGGACCCACACCTATGCCGCCATGATCGGCAACGGCAGCGACATCCACAGCGTCCGCGACTACAACAGCGAGAAGGACCTCAACCTCTACTTCTCCACCGAGTACGACCTGCCCGGCGGCAAGGGCCCGGGCAAGCACGGCATCAAGGGCTACGTCTACCACCAGCGCGGCACGCGCAACTTCGAGATCAATGCCGCCGGCGACCATAGCAAGGATTTCGACTTCACCCGCCACGGCTTCGGCGTCAAGGCGCTCGGCGAGCTCTTCGGCGAGGGGCGCGGCAGGCACCGCCTCGGCGCCGAGCTGATGTACGCCAACGGCATGATCTTCTACACGCCGACCGGCAACGTGGTGGACGAGGCCTTCGGCGGCCAGATCCAGATCGGCGCGGAGAAGGGCAACAAGGCGCGCGGCTTCACCCTCGACTACGGCTGGTACATGAACGACAAGTGGGATTTCGGCATCCGCTACGCCCGCCACGACGTGCTCTACAAGACCATCGGCACCGCTCTCTGGAACGATGCCGACGAGCGCATCATCAAGCAGCTCACCTTCGCGGTGAATTACAACTATTCGCCGGCCACCCGCATCACCTTCAACATCGAGCCGCGCGATGCCAAGGCACCGAACCCGGTGACGGTCGGACCCAGCGCCGCTTTCCGGGCGCGGGCGACCAACAACGCCAACATCGTCACCGACGCCGTCGGCGCCCGCTTCGGCCTGCAGGTCACCCATCAGTTCTGAGCGGGCCGCCATGAAGCGATTTGTCCTGCTTGCCGCCGTCCTGCCGGGACTGACTTTTGCCGGTACGGCCGCCGCCCAGGGAGCGGCGGCACCCCCGGCGCCGCCCGACTACTCGGCCTTCCCCTGCCTGAGCTACAGCCTGCCCTGTGGCAAGGTGGCCACGCGCCAGCCGGTGCAGAAGGCGCTCGAGGGGCCGCTCAACGGCAACGCCGCGAAGGGCAAGCAGATCGCCCAGGCGCGCGACCGCGGCAACTGCCTGGCCTGCCACGTCATGCCGGGCGGCAGCCAGCCCGGCTCGCGCGGGCCCGACCTCAGCCACTTCGGCAGCACCGGCCGCAGCGAGGCCGAGGCCTACGCCATGGTCTGGGACATGCGCACGGTCAACCCCGAGACCCTGATGCCGCCCTTCGGCACCAATGCAATCCTCTCCGAGCAGGAGCTGCGCGACGTCGTCGCCTTCCTGCTGTCGTCGAAATAAGGGACCCGCGATGTTCGAACGCAAACGCATACCCCTGCTGTCGGCGCTCGTCCTTGCCCTGTCCGCAGGTTGTGCCGTCCTCGGTGACGGAACGCACAGGGAGCGATATGCCGACGCGCAGATCGACCCCTTCAGGGGCGTCGAGGGCGACGTCGGCTTCAGCGACACCATCCAGTACTGGCGCGACGAGGCGGCGCTCGCGCGCCATGCCGCGCTGGCCGACAAGCCGGCCGAGCAGTGGAAGCTCAACTGGAAGCACATGGACCTCGACCGCATGGAACTGCATCCGGGTCATCTCGCCGTCGACGAAGGCCAGGCCATGGTGAAGAAGCTTGCCGCGCGCGATTCCGCCTTCCTCGCCTGCCTGGGCGAGGGCTCGCCCGAGTTGAAGGGCAAGGCGGCGGCCTACCCGAAGTTCGACGAGGCGCTCGACCGCATCGTCACGGTGGAGGCGCGCATCGAGCATTGCGCGAAGCGCGTGCTGAAGGAGGAGATCCGCCAGGGCACGCCGCCGAACAACAAGATTTCGGTCTATTTCAAGTCGTTGAGCGCCGGCACGCCGATCAGGGTCGACCTGTCCGACGCGAATGTGATGGAGGCCTACCGCCGCGGCGAGGAGCTGTTCTACCGCAAGACCGGCCAGCTCAACTTTGCCTGCGCCTCCTGCCACGTGCCCGGCAGCATCATGGGCCACAAGCTGCGCGGCGAGACGCCGACGACGCCGTTCGGCGACGCCGCGCACTACCCGACCTATCGCACGCCGGTCGGTGCCCTCGAGTCGATTCAGGAACGCTTCGCCCGCTGCCACGGCCAGATGCGCACCCAGGCGCTCAAGCCGGGCGATCCGGCCTACGCCGACCTCGAGGTTTTCATGACCGTGCTGTCGAACGGCTATCCCGTTTCGGTTCCCTCGGCACGATAGCCGGGGACATTTCTTGATGGAGTCAAAGTGAATCATCTACGCAGGTTGATATTGAAAGGCGGCGGTGCCGGCAGCGTGCTCGCCTGCGCCCTCGCGGCGGGGCTGTTGCGGCCGACCCGGGCGCACGCGGCGGAATGGAACAAGGCGGCCTTCGAGTCGAAGAGCCTCGCCGAAGCGCTGAAGAACATCGGCGCGGCGGGGGCGGCGGAGAGCGCCGACATCCACATCAAGGCGCCGGAAATCGCCGAGAACGGCGCGGTAATCCCGATCGAGGTGACCTGCCGCACGCCGGGCGCCGAATCCATCGCCCTGCTGGCGGAAAAGAATCCCTTTCCGCTGATGGCGCAGGCCGAACTCGCCGGCGGCGCGGAAGGCTATCTCAACACCCGTTTCAAGATGGGCCAGACTTCCGCCGTCAAGGTGGTCGTCAAGGCCGGCGGCAAGCATTACATTGCCAGTCGCGAAATCAAGGTCACCATCGGCGGCTGCGGCGGCTGAGGCAAGAGAGGAAACGACAATGGCAGAACCCATGAAAATCCGCGCCAAGATGGTCGACGGCAGCGCCCACGTCTTCGTGCTGATGATGCATCCGATGGAAACCGGCCAGCGCAAGGATCCGCGCAGCGGCCAGGTGTTTCCGGCCCATTTCATCCAGAGCGTCACGGCGACGTTGAACGACAAGCCGGTGCTCAATATGCAATGCGGCCCGGCGATTTCCAAGAACCCGGTGGTCGGTTTCCGCGTCAAGGACGCCAAGCCGGGCGACAGACTGGTGGTCGCCTGGGAGGACAACAAGGGCGACAAGGCCCGCGCCGAGGCGACGATCGCCTGATTCCATGCCCAGGTCAATCCATCCATGAAAGCCAGACACAAGCACATCGCAGCGGTCGCGCTCGGCGCGCTGCTCATCGCCGGCGCGGCGCCTGCCGCCGGCCCGGCCAAGCCGGCCGACCAGCGCGCACCGCTCGTCCTGCTCGACGAGGAGCGCCACATCGTCCTCGAGGAGATGCGCAACTTCCTCGCCGTCCTGCAGACCATCACCGACGCGCTGACGCGCGAGGACATGAAGGAGATCGCCCGCGCCGCCCGCAGCATGGGCAGCGGCGCCGCCAACGAGATCCCGCCGAAGACGGTGGCCAAGCTGCCGGAGGAATTCAAGGTGCTCGCCGGCGGCGTGCATACCACCTTCGACCTGATGGCGCTCGACGCGGAGTCCCTCGCCGACCCCAAGCACACGCTGACGCAGATGAACGAGCTGCTGCAGAAGTGCAACGCCTGCCACGGCATCTACCAGATCAAGGTCGGCAAGGGGGGGCAGTCAAAGCGGTGAGGTGAGACGGAGCTGCTCACGGCGTGGCGACGAGGAGCTTGCCGCGCCGCGGGACGGGGGGCATGGAAGAGCGGGGGGTTCCCCGCTTTTTCATTTGCGGTTAGTGTTCACCTGGCCAAGTCGGATCGAAGGGTATTCCATGCACCCTCCTGATGTACGGGACATTCCTCAGGGAGCGGCGACGCCGTCGCGCCGTTCGATTCGATCGCAGTTCAAATGGCTCGTCTTGACCGTGATGCTGCCCCTGCTGCTGTTCGGCGGCTACGAGGTGTACGTCGAGGCGCAAAGGCAGGTTCGCAGCGTCGAGGACGTGGCGCTGCGCCTGGCCCGGGTCACGGCGGCGGATACCGAGCGCACGCTCGATGAAGCCGGGAAATTGCTGGCCGACGTTGCGGCCCGGCCGGCGGTGCGCGCGGCGGCCCAAGGGCGGTGCGATCCGGTGTTTGCCTACGCCGGTGTCCTGCATCCGCGGTTCAACAATCTCGTCCAGTTCGACCTTTCCGGCCGGCTGCTGTGCTCCGCCATGGCCATGCCCGCCGGCATGCGGCAGGTGCCCGAGCAGACGCTCGGCCTCATCCGGCGAGCCGCGCGGGAAAAAAAGCCGGCGATCGGGCCGGCGCACCGGTCGGCCGTATCGGGCCGCTGGACGGTGCTGCTGGCCTCCCCGGTGCTTGCCGGGGACGGGGCCGTGTCGACGGTGCTCGGCGTGGCCATCGAGCTGAAGAACTTCAACCCGCTCGCGGGTCGAGCCGCGCTCGGCTCGCCGGCGGGCTCGCATTTCGTCGTGCTGGACGGCGACGGCACGGTGATCGCCCGCCTGCCCGACCCGGACGAGACCGTCGGGCGCAACCTGCGCAACGTCCCCGGGATTGCCGGCATGCTTGCCCAGCAGTCCGGCACCCGGCGGGACATCAGCAAGGATGGCACGGAAAAAATCTACGGCTTTGTGCCGATCGCCGACACCGGCTGGCTGGCGGTGACCAGCCTGCCGATCGAGCACCTGGCGGCGGAGGTTGCGGAAGTCTCGGCGGAGCATGCGGCCCTGATCGCGGTGGTGCTGATACTCATGACGTTTCTGGCGCTGCGGCTGGCGGAACGCATCGAACGCCCGATCGAACGCATCGCGGCGGCCGCCCGCCGCATTCAGCAGGGCGAGGGAGGAACGCGGCTCCCTGTCGATGGGGCCGAGGAAATCGCGGCGGTCGCCACGCAGATCAACGGCATGCTCGACACGCTTGCGGAAAACCGGCGCACGCTGGAAGCGCATGAAGCGCGGCTGAGCTCGATTTTCTCGGCGCTGGGCGAAGGCGTGCTTCTCGTCGAGGACGGAGGCCATATCGTGCATGCCAACGCCGCGGCGGAGCGCATTCTCGGCCGCCGGCCGGAAGGGCTGGCGGGCGCCGACGTCAGGGCCTTGTTGCGACACGCCTTTGGCGAGGACGGCGCGGCTTTCGCGGAGGACGCTTTCCCCGTTCTTCGCGCGCTGCGTGAAGGCAGGCAGCTGCGCGACTGCGTGATCGGCCTCTACGGCGAGGATGCGACGCCCATCTGGCTCTCCGCCAATGTCGAGCCGATCTCCCGCTCCGATGCGGCAGGGCTGCCGTTGTCCGTCGTTTCCTTCGCCGACATCACCGCGCGGATGCGCGATGCGCAGCGCATCCGGAATCTGGCCGACACGCTCGAGCAGCGGGTGGCCGAGCGGACGGCCGATCTGGAACGCGCCAACGCCGAACTCGAGGCGTTCTCCTACAGCGTGTCGCACGACTTGCGCGCCCCCTTGCGTGCGCTGAATGGCTACGCGCAGATACTCGGCGGCGAGGCGGGCGACGGGCTGAAGCCGGAGTACCGAGCCATGCTGGGGCGCATCGGACACAACGCGGTGCGGATGGGAGAGCTGATCGACGACCTCCTGCAGTTCTCGCGCCTCGGTCGCGAAGAGCTGCGGCGCGGCCCGGTGCGGCTGACGGAGCTGGCGCAGGCCGTCGTCGATGAATTGCATGAGCAGTATCCGGCCGCATCCGTCAGGATCGGTCCGCTGCCGGTCGTGGACGGCGACCTGGCGATGCTGCGCCAGGCCCTGGTCAACCTCGTCGGCAATGCCTTGAAGTTCTCGACCAAGCGAAGCGACGCGGCGGTGGAAGTGGATGTCGAACAGCGCAATGGAGAGCCGGTGGTGTTCGTCCGGGACAATGGTGCCGGGTTCGACATGCAGTACGCGGGAAAGCTGTTCGGCGTCTTCCAGCGCATGCACAAGGAGTCGGAATTTCCCGGCACCGGAGTCGGCCTGGCCATCGTCAAGCGCGTCATAGAGCGGCATGGCAGACGGGTCTGGGCCGAGTCGATGCCAGGCCAGGGCGCGACCTTCTTTTTCACGCTGCCGGCGAATCGCTGACCGCCGAGTTTGCCGGGCGCGCTGCGCCTGATCAGCAAGCCAGGCGCCAACAGTGCCGGCACCCGGCGTCTCCGATACGGCCCTCTGCTGTTTCATGCCTCATTGAAAACCGCCCGCCATAGCGTTTCAACGCTATCGGTCTCGGCGGCGAGCGTCTCGCGCGCGACACGGGCGTAGCGCGCGTCGTTCAGGCGCAGGCCGTGCTGCAGCTTGCGGTAGCTGCGGTAGGCCTCTCGCACGCGCTCGGCGAGGTCCGCCGGGATCAGGCCGAGGCCGGCGGCGATCCTCAGCAGCGCCAGGTTGCCGAGGTTGCCGGTCAGCTCGGCGTGGGCGTGCGCGTGGCCGAGCACGAGGTACTGCACGGCGAACTCGACGTCGATGAGGCCGCCGCGGTCGTGCTTGATGTCGAAGAGCGCACTCCGGTTGGCGTGGGCGTCGGCCATCTTCTGCCGCATGGCGAGGACTTCGCGCTTCAGCGCCGCGAGGTCGCGCGGCTGGCGCAGCACGGCGATGCGGATGGCCTCGAACTGGCGGCCGATGTCCGCGTCGCCGGCGCAGAAGCGCGCCCGCGTCAGCGCCTGGTGCTCCCACACCCAGGCCGATTCCAGCTGGTACTGGCGGAAGGCCTCGACGGAACTCACCAGCAGGCCGGACTCGCCGTTGGGGCGCAGGCGCAGGTCGGTCTGGAACAGGATGCCGGCCGGTGTCGTGCTGGAGATCCAGCTGTTGAGCCGGGTGGCCAGTCGCGCGTAGATCTCCGGCGCGTCCGGATGATCGTCGTCGTAGAGGAAGATGATGTCGAGGTCGGAGGCATAGCCGAGTTCCTTGCCGCCCAGCTTGCCGTAGGCGACGACGGCGAAGGCCGGCGCGTCGCGGTGGCGCTTCGGCAGCTTGCGCCAGACCATGCGCAGGGACAGGTCGAGCAGGATGTCGGCCAGCTCGGAGAGGTGGTCGGCGAGTTTCTCCAGCGGCAGCAGGCCGGCGAGGTCCTGCAGCAGCAGGCGGAACACCTGGGCGTGGTGGGCCTCGCGCATCATGTCCATCTGCCGCTCGGTGTCCGGCTCGTGCTCGTCGAGGTCGCGCGCGAGCTGGGTGCGGAAGGCGGCCCAGTCGGGCGCCGCCTCGAGCAGGCGCGCGTCGAGCAGTTCGTCGAGCAGCACCGGATGCTGCGTCAGATAGCTCGCCGCCCAGCTCGAGGCGCCGGCCAGCCGCGCCACCTTCTGCAGCGCCTGCGGGTACTGCTGCAGCAAGGCCAGGTAGGCGCCGCGCTTGCTGATCGCCTCGAGCAGGTCGAGGCCGCGCGCCAGCGTGGCGTCCGGATTGGGCGTTTGCGCCGCCGCCTCGATCAGGCGCGGCACAAGGGCGTCGAAGCGCTCGCGGATGCCCGTCGGCATTTGCTGGTAGCGGCTGCCGTTGCGCAGGGCGGCCAGGCGCTGCGCGCCGGCGGCGGCCTCGCCATAGCCCAGCCGTTCCAGTTCCTGCGCCGCCCCCTGCGTGTTTTCGGCGTCTTCGCAGCCCTGCCAGACGGCGGCGAGGTCGTGGCCCTGGCGGTTGGGGTCGGCAAAGACCGCCTCGAAGTGGCGGCTGACGTTGGCGCGGTGGTCGTCGAGTTCCTCGAGCAGGGCCTCGTATTCGCCGAAACCCATGCCGCCCGCGACGCGCGCCTGGTCGCCGGAGTCGCCCGGCAGGGTGTGCGTCTGGGCGTCGTCGAGGTACTGCAGGCGGTGCTCGAGATTGCGCAGGAAGCGGTAGGCGGCGGCCAGTTCGCGCGCGGCGGCGGCGTCGAGCAGGCCGCGCTCGGCGAGCAGCGCCAGCACCTGCAGCGTCGGGCGGATCTGCAGGGCCTTGTCGCGGCCGCCGCGGATCAGCTGGAAGACCTGGGCGACGAATTCGATCTCGCGGATGCCGCCCGGCCCGAGCTTGATGTTGTCGGCCATGTCCTTGCGCGCCACCTCGCGGCGGATCTGCGCGTGCAGTTCGCGCATGGCGTTGATGGCGCCGTAGTCGAGGTACTTGCGGAAGACGAAGGGGCGCGCCAGGGCGGCGAGCTCGCCGCCGCGCGCGCCGGTGAGCGGCCGCGCCTTGATCCAGGCGTAGCGCTCCCACTCGCGGCCCTGGGTGACGAAGTAGTTCTCCAGCATGTCGAAGCTCGCCACCAGCGGGCCGGAGTCGCCGTTGGGGCGCAGGCGCATGTCGACGCGGAAGACCTGGCCGTCGCCGGTGATCTCGGAGAGCGCGCCGATCAGCTGCCGCCCCAGGCGCGTGAAGAAGTCGAAATTGGACAGCCGCTGGCCCGTGCCGTCGGTCTCGCCGTCCTCCGGGTAGACGAAGACCAGGTCGATGTCGGAGGAGGCGTTCAGCTCGCGCCCGCCCAGCTTGCCCATGCCGACGACGATCAGCTCCTGCGCGCAGCCGTCCTCGGAGCGCGGCGTGCCGTGGCGGGCGGCCAGCGCGGCGCCGAGCATGCCGGCGGCGTGGCCCACCGCCACGTCGGCCAGCGTGGTCATGGTCTCGGTGACCTCGGCGAGGTCGGCCAGGCCGGCCAGGTCGCGCGCCACGAGGCGCGCCATGACGCGCGCGCGCAGGCGGCGCAGGCCGGGGCGCAGCGTCGCCTCATCCGCCGCCTCGTCGGCGAGGAAATCGCGCATGGCCTGCGCGCTCCAGGGGGCATGCAGGCCGTCGCGCAGGGCGTCGCCGATTTCCGGGCGGCTTTCGACGAGGCGCGCCAGGAAGCGGGACAGGGGCAGGGCGCGCTCGAGCAGGGCGGCGTTGTCGGTCGACGAGGGCATTGGTGCGTTATATGGATGTTATTACGGGTAGAATCCGCTATCGCAGAAGGGCTTCAGCCACGATTGTAACGTGACGGGATGCCCGGACCATCGATGCAAGACAACACGACCCCGACCTCCGCAGCGGCCCGTCCGGGCCTGGCCAGCCGCCTGATCCGCCTGGCGCGCCTCGCCTGGCTGCCGGTGTGGCTGCGCCGCACGCTGGCCGGGCTGTTCTGGCTCGGCTACTTCGGCTTTGCCCTGATCATCCTGGTGCTGCGCTATTCGGTGCTGCCCAACATCGAGCACTATCGCGAGGACATCCAGAACGGCATCTCGCAGGCGGCCGGGCTGCCCGTCACCATCCAGCGCATCGACACCCACTGGCAGGGGCTGCGGCCGCACCTCTCGCTGCGCGGCTTCAGCATCCATGACGCCGCCGGCCGGCCGGGACTGACTTTCGACACGGTCGAGACCGAGCTGTCGTGGGCCTCGCTCTGGCACTGGCAGCTGCGGCTGCACCGGCTCGAGGTCGAGGCGCCGACCCTGCACATCCGCCGCGAGCAAAGCGGCCGCATCTTCATCGCCGGCATCCAGCTCAACACCGAGGCGAGCGGCAGCGATTTTTCCGACTGGCTGCTGGCGCAGGAGAAGATCGTCGTGCGCAACGCCACCATCCGCTGGGAGGATGTGCTGCGCGCGGCGCCGCCGCTGGAGCTCAGGCAGCTCGATTTCGTCCTGCAGAACAGCGGCAGCCGGCATCGCTTCGCCCTCGCCGCGCAGCCGCCGCGCGAGCTGGCGGCCCGCCTCGACGTGCGCGGCGATTTCCGCGGCGAGGACCTGAATCGCCTCGAGGCGTGGCGGGGCGAGGCGTATGCCGAGCTGGATTACGCCGACCTCGCCGGCTGGCGCGCCTGGGTGGACTATCCGCTCGACCTGCCGCAGGGCGCCGGCGGCTTACGGCTGTGGCTGGGCTTTGCCGGCAAGAAGCTGAACACCCTGACCGCCGACATCGCCCTGCGCGACGTCAGGCTGCGCCTGGGGCGCGAATTGCCCATGCTCGACCTCGCCCACCTCAACGGCCGCCTCGCCGGCCGCCTCGCCGAGAACGGTTTTGCGGTGTCCTCGCGCAAGCTGGCGCTGGCGACCCGCGAGGGCATCGTGCTGGCGCCGACGGACTTCAGCCTGATGTGGACGCCGGCGGTCGGCAAGGAGGCCGCCCACGGCGACATGTCCGCCAATGGCCTCGACCTCGATGTGCTGAGCCGCCTGGCAGGCTTTCTCCCGCTCGACGCCGGCACGCGCAGGACGCTGGCCGATTACGCGCCGCGCGGACGCATCTTCGACCTCAAGCTCGGCTGGAAAGGCGAGGCCGGCGCCCTCGCCGCCTTCAATTTGCGCGCCCGCTTCGAGGCCCTCGGCTTGCGCGCGCAGGGCTATTTTCCCGGCTTCATCGGCCTGACCGGCAGCATCGAGGGCAACGAGAAGGGCGGGCTGGTCAGCCTGGACAGCCGCCACGCCGCCCTGGAACTGCCGACGGTGTTCGCCGATCCCACGCTGGAATTCCAGCAGCTGAACGCCAAGGCGAACTGGTCGATGTCCGACGGCCGCATCGAGGTGCAGCTGCAGAATCTCGCCTTCGACAACCAGGACGCCGCCGGCGGCGCCTCGGGCCGCTACCGCAGCAGTCTCGACGGTCCCGGCGAGATCGACATCACGGCGCGCCTCTCCCGTGCCGACGGGGCGGCGGTGTGGCGCTACATGCCGCTGGTGGTGAATCGCGATGTGCGCGACTGGCTGCGCGCTTCCATCAGCGGCGGCCGCGCCGACGACGCCCGGCTGCGCCTGAAGGGCGACCTGAAGGAGTTCCCCTTCGCCGACGGCGGCAAGGGGGTCTTCCAGGTCACGGCGAAGATCGCCGGCGCCAGCCTGCGCTACGCGCCGGACTGGCCCGGCATCGAGAACATCGACGGCGACCTGCTCTTCGAGGGCAAGCGCATGCTGATCCGCGCCAGCAAGGGCAGCATCTACGGCGTCGCGCTCAGCGGCGTGAGCGCCGAGATCCCCGACCTGGAGGCGCCGGAGGAGATCATCAGCATCGCCGGCCGCGCCGCCGGAGCAACGGCCGACTTCCTGCGCTTCATCGAGGCGAGCCCGGTCTCGGCGCAGATCGACCGCTTCACCGAGGGCATGCGCGCCGCGGGCAGCGGCGCGCTGGCGCTCAAGCTCACCATTCCCCTGCGCAAGGTGGCCAATACCCTGATCGAAGGGGAATACCAGTTCCTGCGCAACGAGCTGACCGTCGACAGCGACCTGCCGCCCTTGACGGAGGTGAACGGGCGGCTGCAATTCACCGGCGGCAGCGTCGGCATGAAGGATGCGCGGGCGCAACTGCTCGGCTCGCCGCTGGTCATCAACGCCGCCACGCGCGGCGACGGCGCGGTGGCCATCAATGCCCAGGGCAGCCTCAACATCGCCAACATGCGCAAGACGATGGACCACCGCCTGCTCGAGCACCTCTCCGGCAGCGCCGCCTGGCGCGGCAGCGTGACGGTGAAGAACCGCAATGCGGATGTGAAACTGGAGTCGAGCCTGGAGGGCATCGCTTCCAGCCTGCCCGAGCCGTTCAACAAGACCTCGTCGGAGACGCTGCCCTTGCGCTTCGAGCGCAGCGCGGTCGCCGCAACGGACGCCGTCCGCGACCAGTTGCGCATCAGCCTCGGCAACGGGCTGTCGGCCCATTTGCTGCGCCGGCACGAAAAGGACAGGACGGTGGTGGAGCGCGGCGTCATCGGCATCGGCGAAACGCCGCCGCTGCCGGAAAGGGGGGTTCTGCTGGCGGCCAGCGTGCCGGCCTTCAACGTGGATTTCTGGCGCCACCTGTTTGCCGCCGGCGGCAACGGCAACGGTGGCGGGGCCGGCCATCCGGTAACCCAGCTGAGCCTGAAGACGGCCGAACTGACCGCCTTCGACCGCCCTTTCCATGACATGACCCTGAAGGCGGCGCTCATCGACGACACCTGGCAGGCGCAGGTGGCGAGCCGCGACGTGACCGGCGAGTTCAGCTGGAAGGCCGACGAGCGCGGCCGGCTGCGCGCACGCCTGAAGCAGCTTACCCTGAACGAGACGCGTCCCGGCCATTCGCTGGTGGCGGAGGAGCCGTTGCGCGAGCTGCCGGGCCTCGACATCGTGGCGGACAATTTCACGCTGCGCGGCCGCAAGCTGGGCAAGCTGGAGCTGGCGGCAACCAACGAGGGCAACGCCTGGAAGATGGACCGGCTGGCCATCAGCAGTCCCGACGGCACGCTGGTGTCCGACGGCCTCTGGCGCGGCGGCGGCACGCAGCTCAACTTCAAGCTCGACGTCGCCGACATCGGCCGGATGCTGGAGCGCCTGGGCTATGCCGATGCCGTCAAGCGCGGCACGGCGAAGCTGGAGGGAAAGGTCTCCTGGGCCGGCACGCCCACCCAGGTCGACTTCGCCTCGCTCGACGGCACCCTCAAGGCGGAAGCCGCGAACGGCCAGTTCAACAAGCTGGACCCGGGCGTCGGGCGCCTGCTCGGCATCCTCAGCCTGCAGTCCCTGCCGCGGCGCATCACCCTGGATTTCCGCGACATCTTCAGCGAAGGCTTCGCCTTCGATGCCATCACCGGCAGCGCCAGCGCCGTGCATGGCGTGTTGACGACGCAGGACCTGCAGATCCAGGGCCCGTCGGCGAAGATCTTCATGAAGGGCATGGTGAGCATTCCGGCCGAGACGCAGACCCTGCGCGTGCGCATCGAGCCGGCGCTGGGCGAGACGCTGGCGGTCGGCGCCATGATCGCCAACCCGGCCGTCGGCGCCGCCGCCTGGGTGGCGCAGAAGATCCTCAAGGACCCCTTCGGCCAGATGTTCGCCTTCGAGTACGCCATCAGCGGCAGCTGGAGCGATCCCAAGGTGGAGAAGCTGCAGCAGCAGGCGGCCACGAAAAAGGAGGAAACCGCGCAATGACGCCGACCCGCATCGCCGCCGTGCAGATGGTGTCCGGACCGGACATCGCGCAGAACCTGCGCGAGGCGGAGCGCCTGGTGGCCGAGGCGGCCGGCCGCGGCGCGCGGCTGGTGGCGCTGCCGGAGTACTTCCCGCTGATCTCCGGCAACGAGGCCGACAAGGTGCGTGCCCGCGAGCAGGACGGTGCCGGCCCCCTGCAGGACTTTCTGCGCGAGACGGCGCTGCGGCATCGGGTCTGGCTGGTCGGCGGCTCGATTCCGCTCGAGGCCGCGGTGCCGGAAAAGGTGCGCAACAGCTGCCTGGTGTTCGACGCCGCGGGGCGGCGCGTGGCGCGCTACGACAAGATCCACCTGTTCGGCTTCCGTCGCGGAACCGAACAGTACGACGAGAGTCGGACCATCGAAGCCGGCGGTTCCGTGGTCGCCTTCGATTCCCCGTTCGGCCGCGTGGGCTTGTCGATCTGCTACGACCTGCGCTTTCCCGAGCTGTACCGCGCCATGGGGACGGTGGACCTGCTGGTGGTGCCGGCGGCCTTTACCCACACCACGGGCCAGGCGCACTGGGAGCTGTTGCTGCGCGCGCGAGCGGTGGAGAACCTCTGCTACGTGCTGGCCGCGGCCCAGGGCGGCACCCATCCGAGCGGACGGCGCACCTGGGGCGACAGCATGGTGGTCGACCCCTGGGGGGCGGTGCTCGAGCGCCTGCCCGAAGGGCCGGGCGTGGTGTCGGCCGAGATGGATACGTCACGCATCGCCGAGCTGCGCGCCAGCCTGCCGGCGCTGGAACACCGCAGGTTTTTTTGAACAACCCAAACCGCTTTCAACACAGAGGACACAGAGGCACGGAGGATACAGAGAAAAGCAGAAGCCAAGTGGTGAAGTACTCTGTGCTCTCTGTGTTGAAAGCGTTTAGCCTTTCTTCCGACAATATGACTGCTCCCGTGAATCCCCTCGCCACCGCCGAATCCCGCCTGCTGGCGCCCTTCGATCTGTCGCCGCGCCAGCTCGAGGCCGTCTTCGGCGAGTTGTACCGCCACCGGCTCGATTTCGCCGACCTGTATTTCCAGTACAGCCGCTCCGAGGCCTGGAGCCTGGAGGAGGGCATCGTCAAGTCGGGCAGCTTCAACATCGAGAGCGGCGTCGGCGTGCGCGCCATCTCGGGCGAGAAGACCGCCTTTGCCTATTCGGATGAAATCTCCCTGCCGGCGCTGAAGTCGGCGGCGCAGGCCACGCGCGCCATCGCCGCGCGGGGGGCGCAGGCGCGGGCGCCGCTGCTCGCCGGCAGGCCGGCGCCGCCGCTCTACGGCGCCGCCGATCCGCTCGCCTCGCTGCCGGATACGGAGAAGGTGAAGCTGCTGGAGCGGCTGGAGGGCTTCGCCCGCGCCGAGGATTCCCGCGTCGTCGAGGTGATGGCGCACATCGCCGGCGTGTACGAAGTGGTGCTGATCGCCCGCGCCGACGGCCATCTCGCCGCCGACGTGCGTCCGCTGGTGCGCGTCTCCGTCACGGTGATCATGCAGGAGCAGGGGCGGCGCGAGCAGGGCTCTGCGGGCGGCGGCGGCCGCTATGACTACGGATATTTTTCCGACGCCGTGCTGCGCGAGTATGCGAAGCAGGCGGTGCACCAGGCACGCGTCAACCTCGCCGCGCGCCCCGCCCCGGCCGGCGAGATGACGGTGGTGCTGGGCAGCGGCTGGCCCGGCATCCTGCTGCACGAGGCGATCGGCCACGGCCTCGAGGGCGACTTCAACCGCAAGGGCAGCTCGGCCTTCGCCGGGCGCATCGGCGAGCGCGTCGCCGCGCCCGGCGTGACGGTGATCGACGACGGCACGATTCCCGACCGGCGCGGCTCGCTGTCGGTCGACGACGAGGGCAACCCGACGCAGCGCACCGTGCTGATCGAGGACGGCATCCTCGTCGGCTACCTGCAGGATTCCCTCAACGCGCGACTGATGGGCGTGCCGGTCACCGGCAACGGCCGGCGCGAGTCCTTCGCCCACCTGCCGCTGCCGCGCATGACCAACACCTGCATGCTCAACGGCGAGCGCGACCCGCGGGAGATCATCGCCTCGGTGAAGAAGGGCCTCTACGCCGCCAATTTCGGCGGCGGCCAGGTCGACATCACCAGCGGCAAGTTCGTCTTCTCCGCCGCCGAGGCCTATCTCATCGAGGACGGCCGCATCACCCATCCGGTGAAGGGGGCGACGCTGATCGGCAACGGCCCCGACGCCCTGACGCGCGTTTCCATGATCGGCAACGACCTGGCGCTGGATCCCGGCGTCGGCACCTGCGGCAAGGAAGGCCAGAGCGTGCCGGTCGGGGTGGGGCAGCCGACCTTGCGCATCGACGGGCTGACCGTCGGCGGCACCGGCTGAAGGCGATTCGCGGGCGCGGCTCGCCTTGCGTTAAAATGCATATTTGCAACACCGTCCGGCAGAACGCATGAATACCCCGAGCAAGAGCAAGCCCACCATCGCCTCCGTCAGCCCCGGCCCGAAAGGCGGGCTGGCCTATCCGCGCGCCGTCACCGACGACGTGCGCATTCGCCACATCCACGAGGTGGCGCCGCCCTCGCATCTGCTGCGCGAGTTCCCGCCGACGCCGAAGGCGGTCGAGACTGCCTTCGCCGCGCGCCAGGCCATCCACCGCATCCTGCACGGCGCCGACGACCGCCTGCTGGTGGTGATCGGCCCCTGCTCGGTGCATGACTTCGACGCCGCCATCGAGTACGCCACGCGCCTGAAGGCCGAGGCGGACCGTCTGGCCGAGGACCTGCTGGTGGTGATGCGCGTCTACTTCGAGAAGCCGCGCACCACCGTGGGCTGGAAGGGGCTGATCAACGATCCGCGCATGGACGGCAGCTTCAAGATCAACGAAGGGCTGCGCATTGCCCGCCACCTGCTGGTCGACCTGAACGAGATGGGCCTGCCCGCCGCCACCGAGTTCCTCGACATGATCACGCCGCAGTACATCGCCGACCTGGTCAGCTGGGGCGCCATCGGCGCGCGCACCACAGAATCGCAGGTGCATCGCGAGCTGGCCTCCGGCCTGTCCTGTCCGGTCGGCTTCAAGAACGGCACCGACGGCAACATCAGGATCGCGGTGGATGCCATCCGCACCTCGCAGCAGCCGCACCATTTCCTCTCGGTGACCAAGGCTGGCCACTCCGCCATCGTGTCCACCAACGGCAACGAGGACTGCCACGTCATCCTGCGCGGCGGCAGGGAGCCGAACTACGACGCCGCCAGCGTCGACCGCGCCTGCAAGGATCTGGGCGCGGCGGGGCTGGCCGCCCGCGTCATGGTCGACTTCTCGCACGGCAACAGCCGCAAGGATTTCAAGCGCCAGATGGACGCCGCGCGCGACGTTGCCGCCCAGCTCGCCGCCGGCGAGGACCGCGTCTTCGGCGTGATGGTGGAATCGCACCTCAAGGAAGGCCGCCAGGACCTGGTGCCGGGCAAGCCGCTCGAATACGGCAAGAGCGTCACCGACGCCTGCCTCGGCTGGGAGGATTCCGTCGCGCTGCTCGATCTGCTGGCCCAGGCGGTGCGCGACCGCCGCGTCGCCTTGCTGGACAAAGAGTGAGCGAGCGCTTTCCCGGACTGGCCTTTCTCGGCGATGCGTCGGTGTTTGCCGATCGCATCCTCGAAATCATCGAGCACATCCGCCTCTTCGAGGACTTCGAGCGGGAGGAGATTCGCCGCCTGGCGGCCGGCCTGCGCTGCTACCGCGCGCCGGCCGGCGCCACCCTGATTCGCGAGGGCGACAGCGGCGACTTCATGGTGTTCCTGCTCGACGGCAAGTGCGAGATCGTCAAGAGCGATCCGGGCGGGCTGCCCCAGCGCATCAGCGTGGCCGGGCCCGGCAAGATCCTCGGCGAGATGTCGATGATCGACGGCGAGCCGCGCTTCGCCTCCTGCATCGCGCTGGAAGACACGCTGTTCGCCATGATCGACCGCGACGGCCTGTCGCGCATCATCGCCGACGATCCCCGCTTCGGCATCAAGATCCTGCTCGAGCTGGTGCTGCTGCTCTCGCAGCGCCTGCGGGCGACCAGCAGCAAGCTGGTACAGGGCACCGGCGAGGAAATCTAGCCTCGCGCGCGGTCTTTCTGCCAGAGCACGTCGCCGCGCCCGGCGGCTCGGTTCAGGCTGCGCCCCAGCACGAAGAGCAGGTCGGACAGGCGGTTGACGTACTGCCGGCCGGTCCCGCTGATGCTTTCCGTGGCCGCGACGGCGACCAGCCGGCGCTCGGCGCGCCGGCACACGGCACGGGCGAGATGGGCGAGCGCGGCAGCGCGCGTGCCGCCGGGCAGGAGGAATTCCTTGAGGGGGCCGAGCGGCGCGTTGAAATGGTCGATGGCGGCTTCCAGTTCGCCGACGCCCTTTTCGTTCAGCAGCGCCGAGCCGGGGATCGCCATTTCGCCGCCGAGATCGAAGAGGTCGTGCTGGATGCCGGTCAGCAGCGTGCGCACGTCCTCCGGCAGCTCCTCGGCCAGCAACAACCCGATGACGGAATTGAGTTCGTCGAGTTCGCCCAGCGCGGCGATGCGGGGGGCGTCCTTGGCCACGCGCGAGCCGTCGGCGAGGCCGGTGGTGCCGGC
>WBZR01001468.1_pt2 | contig 24158 bp, 22 predicted proteins | sample 5204231 | NCBI WGS metagenome assembly WBZR01 (sample SAMN12412403, study PRJNA552823) | activated sludge metagenome | isolation source: activated sludge from anammox sidestream of wastewater treatment plant... | place: USA: Virginia | collected 2017-08
GCGACTGACACCGCGGGCAGGCGCGCGCGACGGTTCCATGAAAAAAGGAAAAGCAATTGGTCAGATTTTCACTGTAGGCAATAATGAACAGCCCGCCAAGTGCTGGAACCTGTTCAAACAGATGGCGCACGCCTTGGCGCAGAAACTCCTGCACCGCTGGCGTACTGGTACACAGCGCCACCTGTTCAGGCAATCCCGTTTTGGTGTTGATCGTCGGGGCACAACCAGCCAGTTCGGGATATTGGTCATAAAACGGCAGCGGCATGTCGCGCGGCTCGTTGAGGTACATAATCACTTCAATACCGAATCGTGCGCATCGCTCGACCAGTCGATTCAAATTGGCCAATCGCTGGGGCGCATCCCTGGCGGTTTCCGGTGCAGGTTCCCACGCATACAACGTGTTGAGCACGCCCTGCAGCCAGATCGCATTGATCCCCGAATCCGCCAGTTCAGCCAGATATCCATCGGGAATGTCGTCAATACCATCGCCCATGAGTGGATCGCCATAGCGCAAAAAGTAGGGATAGACCATCCGCCAGGACGCATCTGTCGATCGGCCGGGCGAGGTCGGAGATGATGCTGGTTGGGCCGCAGCGTGGGAGAAGCGCTGAATGAAATCGAACGGAAGCTCGACAGGGCCTTCAAGCGCATCACCCGCCAGATATTGACCAGCCAGTGCAGCGATTCGTCTGGCCTGGGCTTGGGCGGCAGGGTCTGGTGCGCGATAATGCACCGGGGCGCAACGTGGTTTGCAATGGCCCAGCTTGACCCACATGAAATCATCTTTTTCCAGCGCAAAGCGCATGGTCGCCGCGTCCCAGTCAAGCAGTTGGCAGAGCTGTGCGTAGGGAAGCAAATGCCAGTTTCGCCGCAGGATCGTCATGTAGTTGCGTCGCCGCTCAGATGCATCGATTCGGCGTTGCGGTGGCAAACCCATCGATGCCGCCAGCGCCGACACCTCATCACACGAGCCTTTCAGCACCTCAGCCAGAACGGGCAGTTCGATCACATCCCAGTTGCGCCAGATGACCGCATGGAGCGTATCAGGGAAATGAGGCGTTGGCACCGGCGTAATTTCCTTGCCCATCGGCAGTGATTCGATTTGATCCATCAGCTAATCCCTTTATACAAATTGGTTCGATGGCTGCATCCAGCGCCGGGATGTTCTAGCATTCAATTCATTTCTTTCAACCCGCTGACGGCGCAGCATATGCCATCCATGTGCCGATGCGCGACGAGCCAAAGAGATGTTGCCACGTCATGCGCTTAATTGACGAGAAACGAATTGCCATTATTTTGTCCTTATGCGCATCTTCTTCAGACCATGCGTCGTAGCGGTTACACTTCTGCTGACAATGGGCATCTCACGGGTCTATGCTGACCAGCCGCAATGGCAAAAAATGGCGCCGCTGCCTGAAGGCAACGGGGGATTTGCCGCTGGAATCATTGACGGGCGGCTGATCGTGGCTGGGGGCACGGACTGGCAGGCGGATGTGAAGCAATGGCTTGACGGCATCTGGGAATACAACCCTGAAACCAACCAGTGGCGGCGTCTGGGAACACTCAGCCAACCACTGGCCTACGGTGGTTTTGGCGTAATTGATAATACGTTGTACATCATGGGGGGAATGAACGGACAGGGTGTGGTTGGCCCGGTTTTTTCTCTCAGCCCACCTGATCATGTCGAAACACTGGGACGGCTGCCGGCAGCCAGTATCTACGCGGGATCAACCCAGCTTGGGGCTGATCTCTACCTGATCGGTGGCAGCAGCAGCGTGGAACTTACGGGGCAATCGCCAACTTTTTATCGCATCGGCGGTGGGACCGGGCACACCGAGCAACTCAGCGATTATCCTGGTGGCCCACTGATCCTTCCGGCGGTCGCGGCTGCGGCGGGACGGATTTATGTTTTTGGTGGCGCTCGAGAAGATGAACAAACTCGCGCGGTTGTTAATCTGAATCAGGCATTTGTTTACGACATCAGCCAAAAACGCTGGCAGGCAATCCGCCAATTTCCGGCTGCCCGCCGTGGCCTGTCCGCCTGCACATTGGACAACCACTGGATTCTGATTGGTGGCGGTTATGGACAAACCGCGCAAGAGCCTTCCGAAGGCATGTCCAACGAGTTGTATCTCTATTCGATTGATCAAGATCGATACATTGCGGTTGCACCATTGCCTTACGCCGCAGCGGGCGCGGCACTGGTGCGTGACGGGGCGACACTCTATGTCATCGGCGGTGAAGATCAGCCACGACACCGTTCCAACGCTGTCTATCGCAGCTTTTGGTCACAGTTGATTCCAGGCGATTGAACGAATCCGATTGCGACGAGTGGTTTGCGTTACTTGCCAGTGGGTCCCCCATCTGTTCATACAACAGCGCAGCACCCAACCGCGCAACGCACAACGCGCCAATTCAGCGTTGCCATCGCCTTTTTGGCCGTCTTGCAGCGGTCGATCAATGCAGAAAATGAATGATGCAGGCGGAGACTACTCGGCTTCTTCTTCCAGCACGGATACGGGCTGGCGACCATTAAAACCAGCGTCAAGTTCGTGCCAGTAACCGATGGCTGTTTCGCCAGGTTTCCAGCACAGGCAGACTTCACGCCCCTGATGTAAACCGATGAAATCGATCAGACCGACAGTCGGGTCTTTCAATTCGCACCCGATTCCGTTGAGTTCATCAACGTAACCATGCAGGCGGCTCAGTGCCTGTTCAATTTGTTCCTGCACGAGCTGCTGCTGAACCGGTGCCAAGTCTTCCGTCAGTTTTTCTTCCAGATCGCGCATCAGGCTGTGTGTGCGCACAATGTCCGCCACGATTCGGCTGACCAGGGGAAGCGTCTGGGTCGCCTGTGACAGACGAAAACGGCGTCGCGGGCGCGAAGGGGCAACCGGCTTGGGAGTAGTAGACTGCGGACCAGGCATAAACAACCGCCTTTCGTGCAAAAGCCTCGTAGGGCTTTTCATAGTACGACCAGTGCGACAAAAAGTTCACTGGCACCAACTGATCCGTGAGGATTCACTTCTGGCTGATGGTCGAAAACAGATTGCTACACAGACGATGTATCACGCCAGATTCTTTCCAAACACGCCGCTGGAGATATTCAGTCGTATGATGAATTATGACACCAACTCAGGTTCAGTCAAACGCACCACCAGACGGCTGATCCATAATCTTGCTATCGGCCTGTTAATCAGCACAAAATAAACTAATTTTCCTGCCTCGGTGATGTCTGTGACATTTGCCCAAATCGGTTGGAAGTATCGGCTGGCGATATCGCGGCAATAGGCTGGTTGATGGATCTGAATCAGCCGCTTTCCGGTACTGTTTCCAGCAATTTGTCGATAATCTGATCCGGGCCAATACCCTCGGCATCGGCGTTGAAATTGGTAAACAATCGATGGCGCAACACCGGTTTGGCGACGGAACGAATATCGTCGCAACTGACATTCAACCGGCCGCTGAGAACCGCCTTGGCTTTGGCACCGAGTACAAGGTATTGAGCAGCCCGCGGACCGGCACCCCAGGTCAACCAGTCGTTGATAAATGATGGTGTGCCAGCCTCCTTGGGGCGGGTGGCGCGCGCCAGATTGACGGCATAGTCCACCACGTGGTCACTGACCGGCAACTTGCGCAGAATTTTTTGGACATGGATAATATCTGTTGCGCCCAGAACCGGCTGTGGTTCAATATCCTGATCCATCGTGGTTTTGCGCACGATGGCGCTTTCTTCCTTGCGACTGGGATAGCCGATGTTGACCATAAACATGAACCGGTCAAGCTGGGCTTCGGGCAGCGGATAGGTCCCTTCCTGTTCAACGGGATTCTGGGTCGCCAGAACAAAAAAGGGCGCGTCCAAGGCAAAGGTATTACCGCCAGCGGTCACCTGATATTCCTGCATCGCCTGCAACAAGGCGGCCTGGGTTTTTGGAGGTGTGCGATTGATTTCATCAGCCAGCACGATGTTGCTGAACACCGGCCCTTTAACAAACCGGAATGATCGTTGCCCCGTCGCCTGATCTTCCTCCAGCACGTCCGTACCGGTAATGTCGGCGGGCATGAGATCGGGGGTGAACTGGATGCGATTGAACTTCAACTTCAGCACCCGCGCCAGCGTGGCGATCATCAGTGTCTTGGCTAGCCCGGGTACTCCAACGACCAGGCAATGCCCGCGGGCAAATAATGACGCCAACAGCAGCTCAACGACCTGATCCTGCCCGATGATAACCTTATGCAACTCGTGGAGTAATTGCTGCTTCACCTGGCTGAATTTTTCGATGAACTGGGTTTCGCGCTCGCCGGGGCGGGCGGTTGCGGCTGCCGATTCGCCGGAGGTGGGTTGTGCCAAAAGACAATCTCCTGTTTTGACAAAATCAACGGGCGGTTGCATCAGTTACCTGATCAACACCAGCAAAAGTTTATTGCATTCCTGCCAGTCAGCCAACATGAACGGGTTTAATTTCTGCCCAAACCGCAGGATCACCCTTGTTGATCGCCTGGCGGAAATGAAAAATCGGCGGCCTGATGATCTCTTTGCCGCCGCTGATTTTCGACTACTATGAGGGACTATGGATATAAATCTGCTCGTTTTGAATGTCGGCAATTCGCGTCTGGCTTTGGGGGTGTTTCAGGCGGGCGAGTTGAAACATGCCGATCACCTCGACCATGCCCACCAGTCCAACTGGCCGGGGGCAATTCGTCATGCCTGGGAGATGATCGCTAAAACTTCCCAGCCCGCCATTGCCGGTGCCTCGGTCAATCCGGCGCTGAACGCCTCGATCGATACGATGGTGCGCGAAATAACCGGGCTTGCCGTCCAGTGGATTGGCCATGACATTGATCTGCCGATCAAGGTCTGCACCGACCAACCGGAAAAAACGGGGCAGGATCGTATTCTCAACATCGCTGCTGCCCATGAGCAGATGGGCAAGGCGTGCGTCGTGGTCGATGCTGGAACCGCAATAACCATTGATGTCTGCAACGACAACGGGGATTTTCTCGGCGGCGCAATCGCACCGGGTCTCAAGTTGCAGCTTGGTGCCCTGCATGACAAAACCGCCGCCCTGCCCAGCGTCAGTCCGGCGATTCCTCAGACCAACATCGGTCGCAGCACAGAACAGGCGATTCTCCACGGCGTTTATTACGGTCTGCGCGGGCTGGTCAAGGAACTGGTGGAAAATTACGCCACCGAGCTGGGCACTTGGCCGGAGATCATCGCCACCGGCGGCGACGCGCAACTTTTATTCGAAAACTGGGAGCTTATTCATGCCATCAGCCCCGATTTGACGCTTTACGGCATCGCCCTAGCGTACGCGAATCATCACATCGACCATGAAACATAACACCCGTTGCGGCGCACACCAGCGCAATGGTGCGATACACTGACGATCGATCAACCACGAAGATTACGACGGCAACGATTTGCCCAGCAGGTGAAATCGCAACAGCGTCATTGCCATTTTGGCGCTACGATCGCGCACGGTATGGCGTTCGCCGCTGAAATGAAATGTATGCGTCTGCACCGCCTGATCATGAGCCAGACCAATACATACCGTGCCAACAGGTTTATCCGCCGTTGCACCAGTTGGACCGGCGATACCGGAAATCGACAGTGCGTAATCGGCACCTGATCGCTCGCGTGCGCCCCGCGCCATCTGTGCCACCACCGGCTCGGACACCGCGCCATGATCTTCCAGAACCTGGGGACTGACGCCAAGCTGGCTGATCTTGGCCTCATTGGCGTAGGTCACCCAGCCATACTTGAAATAGGCACTGGCGCCGGAATATTCGGTCAGATAATCGGCCAGCATCCCGCCGGTGCATGACTCGGCCACTGCAACCGTCGCCCGCCGCTGAATCAGCATCATCCCCAGCACTTCCGCCAGTGGCTGACCATCGGCACCGTAGATCAAATCACCCAATTGAGCACGACATTGCTGTTCGGTTTCATCCAGCGCCTGCTGCGCTTGGATGCGCTGTTGGAAACGGGAATTGATGCGCAGCGAGACAATCCCCTGGCTAACCGTCGTACCCACCGATGGGTTGCGATCACGCCGCATCAAATCGCCGAGCATCTCAGCCACCCGGCTTTCGCCAACACCAAACGTATGCAAGGTACGGGACAGGATCACAGCGCCGTGGCTGAGTTGCGCCAGCCTGGGGGCAATGTCGCGCTGAAACATGACCTCCATTTCGCGGGGAACACCGGGCATGACCATGATGTGACACGCCCCGATCGTTGCGTCGATGCCAGCAGCCGTTCCGGCCACATTGTCAATCATTGAAGCGCCGCGCGGGATCATTGCCTGAATCGTGTTCGCTTCGGGCATGCGATGACCGCGCTCAGCAAAAAACGCGCGTAACCGATGCAGCCACGCATGATTCATTTCCAGTTCAACGCCCATCACCGCCGCCAGCACCTGCCGCGTCAGATCATCGGCAGTCGGGCCCAGACCGCCACTGATGAGCAGCACCGTACACTGGCCAATCGCCTGGCCAATCGCCTGCTCGATTGCGGGTTGATCGTCAGCCACCGTAACATGGGCTGAAACCGCCAGGCCCAGCCCCGCTAATTGCGCCGACAGGTAGGCGCTATTGGTATCAACCGTCTGCCCCAGCACCAACTCATCGCCAATGGATAAAATAATCGCGTTCATCGGAATGATTTTGTCTGACGTGCGCGGGCTGCCGCCGGCAACAGCAACTGCGCGGAGTAATCATAGGCCAGTCGTTATTTTTGTCTTGTTGCCCGGCGTTTTTTCGCCCCGGTCTTGCTGGCGTGATTTTGCTCAGCCGACTTGGCACGGACGCGCCGATTGGCCGTTTTGCCTGTCGATACAGATGATTTTCCAGCGTTGGTTGACACGGATTTTCCCCTGGGCTGACTGGCTGACCGGGCTGGTAATACCTGTTTTCGTTTTTTACTGTCCGCCCGCATGAAAGGGACACCTGATTCCTGACGCGCACGGATGAAACTGCCGTACAGCCGGACGGCTGCGCCATACAGGGCTGGATGATGCTGACGAATGGACGAATCGCTGAGGTGCTGTTTGTTGCGATGCGCGAGTTTAATCGCGCTGATCACCTCTGTTTTTTTCCAGACGCGGCGCTGGCGGATACCAGCCGGATCCAGCCGGGCGGCCACGAGGGCTGCATCGTAACTACCGTAATGCCGCACGGCTGCGGCGTGCAGGCTCGGATCCTCCTCCTGCAAGGCCCCGCTGTTCAGCGCCTGACCATCCTGCCTTCGCTGACGTAATTCGAAAATAATCTCCGATGGTCCCCAACGTCGATAACGGGCCACCTCTTCAGGATCAAGCCCCGCCGCCTGCAGCGCCCGATCCCAACGGCCGAACAGGCGCGGCTGCAGCGAAGCAAACGCCGCTTTGCCCAATTCATCGCGCCGGCGCGTCATCGCCGACCAGTGCAGGTCAACTCCTTTGCGCCGGCCCGCCTTGATCAATTGAATGATTTGCTTCTTGTTCCAGCGTGGTCGGCGGAGAATATCGGCGTAGACAAGGCCCGCCTGTTCAACCGCGCGACGATAGCTGCCGAAATGATAGGCTGAGGCGGAAATCAGCGCCTGTTCGCGCTGACACAGCGCGTTGTACGACATTGGCTTATTTTGACGGTAAAGCAGTTTGATTCGCTGAATTATTTTATCTCGATCCCAACGCATTTTTATAAATTACTGCCTCTGCTTGAATCGCTCAATAGCATGGTTGACAAAATATCATCGGCCTGGCGTCACGCCTGACGTGGCTGTTCGATCTCCCGTGCTGCCCGCGCGGCATAGCGGAAGATATTCTCCTCCAGCTCGTCAAAGGTATGGTTGACCAGATCATACATACGCCGCGCCACGGCAATGGCTTTTTCCAGGTCGTAATCAGCCCTGCCATCATCAGTGATAAAACTCAGGCTGGGCAGATGCTTGGGAGCAATCTGCGAACAGGCCAGCATGCAGTTGAAACCGACATATGAGCCACTCATGAGACGGGTCAGAATGGCGGTTTTGACGTGATCGCCAATCAACGATCCGAGGTGGCCCGTACCGGTATCGATCTGTTGGGAACCAAAATCCACGCTGATCTGGCCGAAGGTGTTTTTTACATTACTGGTGGTCGTCAACGCGCCCAGATTTACCCACTTACCGACATAACTGTTGCCCAGATAACCATCATGCGATTTGTTGGACCAGCCCAGCATGATGGAATTGGAAATTTCGCCTCCCACCTTGCACATCGCGCCGATCGTCGTCCCCGGACGGATCAACGAAACGGGCCGCAGATACGCATATGGCCCGATATAGGCCGGGCCTTTGATGACCGTATTGGCGCCGATGGTCGCGCCGTCACCCAGCACAATCGGCCCTTCGCGCCCATCCAGAACACAACCCGGTTCGATTTTGACTTCCCTGCTTTGCCAGATTTCCTTGGCGTTGAGGAGATCATACGGGCCGGCCGATTCAACATTGCTCAGGCCGTGCAGTTCCTGACCATCTTTGGTCAGCGACTGTCGATTCCAGGTAATCAAATCCCACAGGGCTGTCACCATCCGTGCCTGCGGCTGCAAGCGCGGCAAATTCAGCAGGTCCTGCCAGCGCTGACTTTGTTGCAGCGCATCGTGATGGGTCAAACCGGCTGATTGTGTAAGAATCGTGCGCAGACGCCCCTGTTCATCAACAACTGCTCCGTTGGTCGGCGGTAGTTGATAACGTTCGTAATGCAGCGTGGCACCATGAATCAGCATCACCCGTTCATCAGGCAATGGTTCATTCACAGTGGTCGGGATACCCAGTTTGCTGGCGATAGTCTGACGACAATACTCCGCCAGCTCATCGCGAACCCACAGGGTTAAACGGGATGGGGCAATATGCCGAAGTTGCTTCTCCAGCAGGCTGGACATCCCCGCTGTCAGCGTGAAGATCGGCCGGGTCAATGACAACGGAGCCAGCCGCGGCCACAGATCATCTTCAAAAATAACCAGGTGCATACCGGCAAATAATGGAGGCAACGCCAATAAAACGCAAAGGTTATAATTAACTTTTTCGGTTGCGCCGGCAACTGGTTTTGACACTGGCGGTTCGATATAATCAGCAGCAGGCGAAGGGACCAGCGGCGGATCATCAGCCATGAGTCACAACGTTTCTCCATTTCGGCCGGCCTCACCGGTGCCTGAGTATTCATCAGCACTGAATGCCAATGTATTGGTGCTGAATCGCTACTATCAGGCGATTCGCGTCGTCAATGTGCGCCGGGCATTTGCGCTGCTTTGCAAATCGCAGGCAGAGGTCGTGCATATTGAAAAAGCGAATGATCCGTCCAATGGCGCATGGCAGAACTTCAATTTTGCCGACTGGCAGGAACTGTCGGTATTGAAAGCCGAATTTGAACCCGACGAATTCGACTGGATTCGCACGGTGCGCTTTCAGATCGCAGTACCGCGCATTATCCGGCTGCTGATCTACGAGAAGTTGCCACGGCAGGATGTGAAATTCAATCGTCGTAACATCTACGCCCGCGACGGCAGCAAATGTCAGTATTGCGGTAAGAAATTTCCCAGCCATGAGTTGAGTCTGGATCACGTGGTCCCCAAAAGCCAGGGTGGACGGGCATCGTGGGACAATATCGTCTGCTGTTGCGTCAGTTGTAATGTGAAAAAGGGCGGGCGAACGCCGGAACAAGCCCATATGCACCTGATCACGCGCCCGCACAAACCCCGGCGCAGCCCGGTGATCAATATCCGTCTGGCTGACGAGCGTTACGCCAGTTGGAAACAATTCCTCGATACCGCCTACTGGACGGTGGAACTGAAATAACCGCCGGTGCGTTGGTGATGTGCGCGCAACGGTCGTTCACCCCCCGCCAACAAAGGTGACGATCTCGATGTGATCCCCGTCTTTAACAATCGTGTCGTACTTTTCGCTATTGAGCAGCCGTCGATTCAATTCGACGGCCACCTTGTCGGGCGTCAGGTTGGACGCCTGGATCAACTGCGCTACCGTTGTTCCGGGTTCGACCTGTCGGGCTTGTCCGTTTACATGAACTGTCATGGCAGTTGATAGTAGGCGCTGGCTCGCATTTGTCACGATCAACGGAACGATCGGGCCTATTGCCGGCAGTTCAACGGGGGCAGCTTCAGGTTGTTTGTTTCGCCGGCACGGGCGCATCGGCTAGCACCGGCAGCGGCTGGCTGTGCGGCGGTGGATTCTGTTGGTCTTTTTGCTCCTGCTGTTTCTTGCGCAGTTGACCGCAGGCTGCGTCGATATCACGTCCGCGACTCTTGCGGATATGCGTATTGACGCCTCCATCGCGCAGAATCGCCTGAAACTGCGCCACGTCCTCACCGCGTGGCCGGCGAAACGCGAGTGACTCCACTTCGTTGTAGTAGATCAGATTGACATTGGCGCGGATGGTTCGGCAAAGTCGCACGAGCTGGCAGGCCTGTTCAGGGCGGTCATTGACCTCACGCAGCAGGATGTATTCCAGCGTAATTTCCCGACCGGTACGCGAAAAATAATACCGGCAGGCGTCGAGAATATCATTGAGCTGGAAATGATGCGCCCAGGGAATCAACTGGCGACGCAGCGTTTCATCCGGCGCATGCAACGAAAGAGCCAGATTCAACGGCATGGCTTGGTCAGCCAGCTCACGAATTTTTGGAGGCACGCCAACGGTTGAAATCGTGATACGTCGGGCGCTGAGGTTGAAACATTCCTGATGATGCAGAATACGAACGGCCTTGAGGACATTGTTGTAGTTGGCCATCGGTTCGCCCATGCCCATGAAGACAACGCGATTGATGGCAGTATCCGCCCGCCCGGCAGCGCCGCGTGATTGCAGCGCATAAATCTGTTCGACAATCTGGCCGGCGGAAAGGTTTCCCTTGACCCCGCCGATTCCGCTGGCACAAAACGCACAGCCCACCGGACAACCAACCTGCGAACTGACACAGGCGGTACGTCTGTCGCCATCAGGAATCATGACCGTTTCAGCGCTGGCGCCGTCAGGCCAGGAGATCAGGAGTTTTTGCGTGCCATCGGAGCTGTCCTGATGCTTATCCACCCGGCCACCTGTAAAAACAAAGACCTCGGCCAGACGCTGGCGATCAGCCTTTGAAAAGTTGCTCATTTGCTGCGGATCGGTCACCCCCTGCTGGTAAACCCAGATGCGCAGTTGTTTGGCGCGATAGGCCGGCCAACTCCAGTCGGCGCAAAGTTGATCCAACTCGTGTGGTTCAAGATCAAAAAAATGAATTGGGCTGCGGGAAGCTGATGGTCCTGACATATAATTGATCAGTTAACAGTTATATTACTGAGCGATCGAGCAGAGGAACAAACGATTGACTGGATACTATAACAGTTTGTAACAACAAAGTTTGCGACAAAATAGTCGTCGCCTGACTCTTTTTCTCATTCGCTGGCATGAGCAGAGTATCATAGTGATACGATCAATCATGGCCCTGGTTCGCCAAATACGAGCAAGGCGCGCGGAATGAAAATAACGTCAAACAATCTCGATAAACGCGGATCCAGCCCGCCGATTGAAAAGAAATCATCGGCTGGCAGCGGCAAAAGGGCAAACCGATCCACCGTAATGCGGACGGTCAACGCTTTGTCTAAACCTCAAAGCCGCACCGATGAGCAGTTGATGCAGAGCTTTTGCAATGGCGACAAGGGCAGTTTCGATGAGTTAATGCAGCGCTATCAGCGTGAGTTATATCATTTTTTAGTGCGTTTTCTAGGAAATCGCAGCCTTGCAGAGGATGTGTTTCAGGAAACATTTCTGCAGGTGCATCAGTCGGCCGGGCAATTTGATCGTCGGCGTAAGTTTCGCCCGTGGCTATTCACGATTGCTGCCAACAAGGCGCGCGATCAATTTCGAGCCCAGAATCGCCAGCCGACCAGCACTCTGGAAACAGCGATCAACAATGATGGCAATGAAAGTGGCCGGATGATTGATCTATTGCAGGTTTCCACCCAGACACCATTTGAACATCTGCAGGAGCAGGAACAGAGACAACTGGTTTACCAGATGGTCATGGAAATGCCTGAAAACCTGCGTGAAATTCTAATCTTGTCCTATTTCCACGAGTTTCCATATAAGCAAATTAGTGATATTTTGGCGATTCCGCTGGGAACCGTGAAATCGCGGCTGCACTCGGCGGTGTCGGAATTTGCCGATCGCTGGCAGGCGGCGAACCTTGAGGCAAATTGAACGTACATATTCTAGTTGATTCGATTGTTTGACGGATTGGTCAAATCCTCAATCATGAGTACTATTGGCCTTGATGGCATGATCACTTTTGATGTCATCAAAACATACGAAACAATACGGAATGCAGGATGGGTTCATCTGATGTTTCACTTTCTTTTACTGTCCGGGTTAAGCGATGTCTAAACAACTAAGTCCGCAGGATGTACGCGCGGTTGATCTGGTACTTGATCGGCAATCAGCCCAGGATGGGCCGCAATATGCGGATGTACACAATGGCTTGGGCAAACGTATGCGCGCGACAGAAAAACTATTATCCGCTCTGAAACATCTCACGGTCAGCCCACCCCCGCCTGATCTGCTCAAACGGACGCGGCAGCGAATTAAAAATGCGGAAAAACTGACGGACTCTGTCTCATCGCCGCAGAACTCACAGACCCAGCAACACCGGCATGTCTGATTTTAATTCGTTGCCAGATAGCTTATCATCAGGTGCATCATGAGCGATTCACAAAATAAACCCGATCGTCTGCGTGAGCATCCTGAACAGCGTTTTACCGCATCGCATCATCTGTTCGATCTTAATGCCACAGTGCAGGAGCTGATGGCGGAACCTTCTGAAGCGTTGCAGGGTCATCGCCAGATCACCTTGTACAAACGCGGTCGGGCGACGGTTGCCCTGTTTATTTTTGGCAGCGGTGCCTATCTGCCTCATCATGTTGCTGCTGGAACTGTTACGCTCAATGTATTGCAGGGGCACTTGAGCGTTGACACACCCGAAGGGCATTTTGACATGCCCGCCGGTAAGTTACTGGTACTGGCCAGCGGTGTTCGCCATGATGTCAAAGCGCTCCAGCCGTCAACGCTGCTCTTGCAGGTTCATCTGGATGGAACTGCTGAAACGGCAAAATAGCCCCTGCATCTATGCGCAGATGCTTGTCGTGATGCGCACTGAATGGCTGGCTGATCCCCACAACAAACGTTTATTGATTGGCTGAAGCATTGCCGATGGAACCAGCCGAACCGCGCGCCAGCGCCGGATCGGTTGCTGCTCCGCTATCGACGATGGCTTGAGCCATGCGTCGGACACTCGCAACACTCATGTTGTGCCCCGGACAATCCGTGGGTTTGGCGTCACCGTGACCAATGACGCGGCTGGCAGGAATGCGGTAGGTCTGCATGAGATATGCCGTTAATCGAGCCAGCGCCTTCATTTGCGCCGGTGTCGGCCGGGTGTTGTCGAAGTTACCCACCAGACAAATGCCAATGCCATACTCGTTATAGCGATTGTCCGGCGTCTTACAGTGCGCGCCGTATTTTTGCTTGGGCCAGCGCGATCCAACCTCGACCATACCGTCAGGCGTGTCCGTGCCATTACCAATCACAAAATGATACCCCAGTTCATCCCACCCCTTATCGCGGTGCATTTTATCAAATGCCTTGGCGCCGCCGTGATCGGTCGCTGAGTGATGGATGACAATCCAGCGCCAAGGACGGGCTTTAACTGGCGGAGCCCAGCCGCGCGGCACACCGCTGGACGGGTTAGCTTGACCTGATGCACTAACGGCCTGGGTTGGCGCAGCCGGTGGTGGAGGCGGAACCGCTGCACGCAGTGTCACCGGCGGCGCATCAAACGTCGGGGCGGGCAGGCTGGAGGCCGACCGCTGGCTAGTTGTTTGACAACCAACACCCACCAATATCATCAATCCGGCAAAAACGAGGCGTTGAACCATCCCTGGCCCCTCAGGTTAGAAATAGATATTTTTTTGCAGTGCATCCGTTCGACCATCCATGACCGAAACAGGAAAATGCGCTGACTCCAATCATTACCGCTTCTACTTGTATCGTATTGCCCGCCGGTTTTCCAGCACATTACACCGCCTGGACTTCAATTCCGTGCTCAATTCGCCACTTTTCTTCCGCTTCGGGCAGGCGAATATAGATCGGTTCAAGGGTTAACGGATCGACATATTCGCCGCGCGCCGCTGCTAGCAGACCGAGTTCAGCCACAACCCTCGCCCGGGCACGCCACGAATCAGCCGGTGTCACAGTGACGCCGGTATCAGCGGGGTTAATTGCATTACGGTGATAATCAATCCCCTGACCAACAAGCCAGACCGGGCGCGGGCTGCGCGCGAGCATCGCCACCAGTGTATCCAAGTGAGCTGGTTCGGTTTCAACCCATTGATCGTCATGCTTGGTAAAACGAGCGGTAAAAATCTGCCCGCGTTTGGCATCCAATACAACAATGGCGTTGGGTGCCTGTGCTGGAGCATTGTGCACCAACACCCGGGTGCTGGGAATCGCCACCAGCTTTACACCAGTCGCCAGCGCCATGGTTTTAGCCAGCGTTACCGCAATGCGCAGACCGGTAAACGAGCCAGGCCCGATCGAGATATACAATTCCTGTATATCCTGTGGAGTCCAGTTATGTCCGCGGCAAATACGGTCGATGATTGGCACGATCTGGGCCGCGTGCTGAAGACCGTGCGGAAAGCGGACTTCCTCGCCAACCTTGTCGCCGACGACGGCAGCAATCGAGCCTTCCTGGCCGGATGTTTCAATGGCAATTACCCGGGGCATGCTGCTGAGCCTAACCGCTGATTGAGATAGAGAAAAGCAAGGCGCACATAGCGCACGATTTTTTAAAGACGATAAAATCCTACCTTGAGATTCGCGGGTAGTAGACCTAGCATCAACGGAGTTGGCATCATACTCTAACAAATCAAATTCGATCTTCTTCCCCCAACCATCGGAGTAAAAACATGAACGTATCAGCCATCGCCCAAATGACTGAAGAGCATCAACTGATCACCCGTGTTGTGAACTGGCTGGAGAGTCTATCCGCTTCCTGCGAACATCATGGGTCAATCGATGCCAGGAAGCTCAGGGGGGCAACCGAATTTTTGCGTGTCTACGCCGATCAACGTCACCATCAGCGCGAGGAGGCAATTTTCTTTCCGCTGCTGGTCAAACTCGGGGTGCCCCCGCAGGGTTGCCCGATCGGTGGCTTGAATCATGGGCATGCCCAGGGTCGGGAAATGGTCGCAACCCTTGTTGGGCAAATTGATGCCTACGAACAAAAACAGGCGGATGCCTGCGAAAAAATCAAAAAGACCCTGGAAGATCTTGTCAAACATTACCGCCATCACATCTGGATGGAAGATGCCATGGTCTTCCCCATGGGCGATAGAATGATCTCCTCAGCCGACGGTCAGGAATTGGCCGCCAAATTTGATGAATTGGACCAGCAAATCGGCAGGGAAACGGTCGAGCGGCTGGAGCAATTTGCCCGCAGCCTTTGACTCGGTAGCCACCGAGCCTGAAGTAATTTTGTTTTGGGCTGACGGAACAACCTGGACAGCATAAAATCGCGCATGATTCAATCAATCCAGATTTTTCAAGCACAATCTTTCCGCCAACTCCACGATCGCTCAAACGTTCTGCTTTTACCCAACGCCTGGGATGCCGCCAGCGCCAAGGTGCTGGAGAATCTTAATTTTGCTGCCATTGCCACAACCAGCGGAGGTGTGGCTTGGTCCATGGGCTATGCCGATGGCGAAAAAATACCGTGGGAAGAAATGCTGGCAGCCATCGGGCGTATTACCCGCGCTGTAAAAATTCCCGTAACGGCGGACATTGAAGGTGGTTTTGGTCAAACAACAGAGGATGTGGCAAGACACGTCGGCCAGGTCATTCAGGTTGGAGCTGTGGGGATCAATCTGGAAGATACCATGCCTGCAACCGGACAACTGCGCGATCCGGTGGATGCAGCCAACCGAATTGATGCAGCACGTCAGGCAGCCAGCAAATCTGGCGTATCCATCGTTATCAACGCCAGGGTTGACACTTATGCGCGCCAATTTGGTTCGAGCGATGCGGAAAGATTTGCTGAAACCATCCGGCGGGCTCAAAGCTATCTGGCTGCCGGCGCGGACTGTATTTTCCCAATAGGCCTGCACGATGGTCAGATACTGCGTCAATTGGCAGCCAGGCTGGATGCACCCATCAATGTTGCAGCGCACCCTGACCTGCCACCATTAAACGAACTAAAGCAAATGGGCATCGCCCGCGTCAGCACCGCAACCCGTCTGGCAATCCTCGCCTTGGAAGCACTTCAGCACTCGGCCCTAGAGCTTCGTGACACCGGTCGGTTTGGCCATCTGCAAACCACGTTGGCTCATTCTGATCTGCAAAAATTGATGAAAACGCCGTAACTTCCACCCCAATTTATCGTCGGCAGTCACCATCAGCGTAAAATAATCCGCAAAGAAACGTTATTTTATCTTGTCGCACCGCCGCTTTGTTGTAAATTGTCATTATGAAGCAGCACAAGCTAGGTGTTTTGCGTCGTTTGATAGTCAACTCTCCTGTTCTCATTGCAATAGGCTTGTTGTTGCCCGTTGCTGGATCAACCGTCTTCGGTCAATCAAATCCTTTCGATACCCAGGGTCCGCCAAGCGCACAAAATCCGTTTGATAACCAAGGCGCTTCGGGCAATCCCAATCCGTTTGATACTCAAACCTCGCCGGCTGCTGGCGTAGCGCCAAGCAGCGATAGCCAGGAATTAATTGTGGAGCTGCACACGTTCAAGGATCCGGGGTCGGGCAATATGGATTCGCATACGGCGCTGGCTCCGGTGGGTTGGAATGTTACCGGCCAGACGGTCTGGCCATCTCCGCAGGTCTTTCGCGGGCTGCCCAGCCCCAATATTTCGATGATTGCTCCCGACGGGCGAGCGGTCATCGTGGCTCCGACATTTTCGGTAAAGGATATCATTCCGAATCCCAATGCCGGTATGCCAATACCACGCCCGGCTGAAGGAACCATTGATAATGGCACGATGATCGCTTACATGCCGGCGGATCTTAACCAATGGCGGATGTGGCTGGAACGCGTCCTGCCTTCCACCCACCAGGGTGCAACGAACCTGCAAATCGGTCAGATTTCAGTCATACCCGGATTGACGCAGATGCTCCAACAAAAGATTGCGCCTGTCCTGCAGATGCAGCAGCAAAATGATCAACAGTCGCAGGCGATGGGAATCTACTCGCGCAGCTTCGGCGATGCGACTTTTCTGGCAGTCCCTCTCACCTATGATCTGAATGGTCAGCATTTCGAAGAGCTGCTGATGTTTGGGACGCTTTATTTTGGTTTTGACAGCCAGTTCGCCCGCTCGATTTTCTGGGTGGTTGAACCCAATCTGGCTTTCCGCGCGCCCGCTGGGCAGCTCGAGGCCAGCCTGCCGCTCCTGTGGGCACTGGCCAGCTCGGTGCAATCAACGCCGCAATGGAGACAGATGCTGGCCGACCATCAGGGCAAAATGAGTCAGATTGACGCCAAGGGTGCCGCCGATCGCCGCAAAATTATCGCTGATACCAATCGCGAACTCCGGGCGATTGCAGACAAAACGTATCAAGACAGCACCGCCAGCATCGATCGTACGAATGACAAATTCATCAAGATGATTCGCGAAGTCGAAGATTACACCGTCCCGGGCAGTAACACCAAAGTGCAGTTGCCCGATAATTACAAATACGTCTACACCAATTCCTCCGGGCAATATATTCTGACCAACAACGGCCAGTACGATCCGAACATCGACACCAAACGCAGCCACTACAACTGGCAACGAATGTCAGTCGCGCAATAACTCTTGGAGCGATCTCATTGCTCCCGGCGTTTGTCTCATCTGCTCCAGCTCCACTTTGATCAATGCGCCGGCAAAAGTGCCAGCAGCGCATCGATCTGTGCCTCGGTGTTGTAAAAATGCGGGCTGACACGTAGACGCCCTTCACGCAGGGCGATTTCGGTGCGATGCTCCTTGCGCAGCTGATTAACCAGTGCCCCCTGTGGATGCACCGCGCTGGTAAAACTGACACTACCGCTGAATTGCCCGGGGCAACGTGGCGAAATAATCTGGTATCCCTTGGCCTCCAGGCCGGCAATCAGGCGGCTGGTCAGCGTTTCCAGCCGCGCGGAAATAGCCTCAGTGCCGACTTGCATCAGCAATTCGGTTGACGCTTTCAAACCCAGCAGGCCCATGACATTGTGGCTGCCACATTCATAGCGGCGGGCATCCTGACGCAGGGTGTAATCGTAATGGCCGAATTCCTCGGCATTGATGACATTCATCCACCCCACCGCCAGCGGCTGGGTATGATCCTGCAAGGCTTGGCGCACATAAAACACACCCGCCCCTTCCGGGCCGAGCAACCACTTGTGCCCGTCGGCTGCCAGATAGTCGATATTCATCGCCTGCACATCAACCGGCAGGATTCCCAGTGACTGAATTGCATCCACACACAGCAACTTGCCATACTGGCGGCAGGTCTGACCAATCGTAACCAGATCATGGCGCTGGCCGCTGGCAAATTCCACATGTGATAACGTCACCAGCCGGGTTCTGGGATGTTTGATTTCATCCAGAATACGCTGCAACGGAACTTCGCGCTGCCCCTTGGCATTGGCGATTTCCTCCACCATGACCAGCTCACAGCCATGGCGTTTGGCAGCCTCCATCCAGGGATAAATGTTGGCTGGATACTCGACATTGGTTGTGATGATCCGGTCGCCGTGCTGCCAATCGATTCCCTTGGCTACGGTACACAGACCCTCGCTGGTATTTTTGATGAATGAAATCTCACCCGCCGAGGCATTGATCAACTTGGCGGCCAGTTGACGAAACGCCTCCAAATCGGCGTACCAGCGTGTTCCCAGGTAAGCGCCTTCGCGCAGCTCATCACAAAACTTTTTCATCGCGGTCGCTGCTGCCTGCGTGCAGGGCGCCACACCGGCATGATTAAAAAAATTCCAGTGCTGAAGAATGGGAAATGCCTGCGTGTTGCCGATAAGTGATTCCATACTGAGCATACCCCAATCATAGCCGCTTCAGATAAAATTGTGCATCTTCCGCCTGTAGCGCCCGTATTTGCCCTGCCGGTGTCATCGGCGCATTCAATATCAGCCAGTAATATTTACACCGGCGGCGAAGATGCCGATAAGATCAAATAGACGCCAGTCGAGTTACATCCCGACATGCACGACGATATTGACCACATCCTCATCAGTCAGCAGCAAATCGCGCACCGCGTGGTTCAGATGGCTCACCAGATTACCACTGATTACGCCGGCGATGGCCAGCTTACGATCGTGCCAATTCTGACCGGCGCGATGATTTTCTGTGCCGATCTGATCCGCCACATGCCCATCCCCATGAAGATCGGGCTGCTTACGATCAGCAGTTATCCCGGCGCAACGACTAAAAGCCAAGGCGTGACGATTCTCGATCAGCATCTGGGGCACGTTAAAGGCCGCAAAGTGCTGGTCGTTGATGATATTATTGACAGCGGCAACACACTACAGGCGGCCGTACCGCTGCTCTATCAGCACGGCGCTGCTGTCGTGCGTAGCTGCGTGCTGCTGCGTAAGGATCGCCAGCCACAACCCGCCATCTCTGCCGACTACATCGGTTTTGACATTCCCGATGAATTTGTCGTCGGCTATGGTTTGGACCACAACGACGACTACCGCAATCTTCCCGATATTGTCGCGCTGAAACCCCGTGTTTTTGACCTAAAATGCCGCGCGAATGAATCTAAACTGCGAACTTCGCGATAACGAACCTGCCGATCCAGTCGTGATACCCCGGCGGATTTCATTGCGGGTTGTTGATCTGCCGGACTCGTGCGTATCATATGACGGTATGATGAGCTGGCGTAACAAACTGATGCGGTGGCCTGGCTGGTTGCGTCAGCCGCTTGATCTGGTGCGTAAAAAGTCCGCTCCGGTCTGCTCCAGCGAATCGGGCGCCACCGCCCTTCCCGCTGATGAAACCGCGCCCAGCTCGCTGGCAGCCCTGCTCACCCGCCATATTCTGCACGACGGCGAAATCGTGATTTTGCTGATCAAACCTTCGTGGTGGTTCATTGTGCTGCACTCGTTGCGCTTTATCGCGGCGACATTGATCGTGATGATTGCCGCTCAGGTTTACCGCCAGTTGCTGCCACCGCGCACACCCTTTTACATCACCTGGACCGGCATGATTCTCATTTCCGGCCGCCTGATGGTCGGCGCAATGCAGTGGATGGCGCGTTACTATGTTTTGACTGATTTGCGCATTTTGCGACTGCAGGGTGTTTTTGCGGTTGATATCTTCGACTGCGCCCTGCGCCAGGTGGCGCGCGTGCGCCGTGTTACCACTACGCGCGAGCGATTGCTGGGGCTGGGTACGTTGGAAATCATTCCTCTGAAGGAAGAATCACCCATCGGCCTGTGGCAGACCATTGCCCGCCCGCGCCAGGTCTACCAGACGATCATCCAAGCCATCAATCGCGCCAAACAAGGCGGGCGCATCGAGTAAATCCGCTTCAGTGCCACGGCCGCCGGGCTGAACCACTTGGCTGATTTCTATTGCGTCTCAACTCAGGCGGACTGCAACACCATGCTCGTGCAGATATTGTTTGACTTGCTGAACTGTGTACTGGTTGAAATGGAAGATCGATGCCGCCAGCGCCGCATCTGCTTTTCCCTCCTTCAGCACGCGCAGCATGTGCTGCGGTGAACCCGCCCCGCCACTGGCGACCACCGGAATGCTTACCGCATCACTCACAGCAGCCGTCATTTCAATGTCATAACCCGCCGTCGTACCATCCGCATTCATGACATTCAGCACAATTTCCCCCGCTCCCAGCTCCTGCGCCTGTTTGGCCCAGCTCATCACATCAACACCGGTATCAACGCGCCCGCCATTGACAAAAACGCGCCACTTTTCCACCCCATCAATCATCACACGGTTGGCATCCAGTCCGAGTACCGTTGCGCAGCTTCCGAATTTCTGCGCAATTTCGGCAATCAACTCAGGACGTTTAACCGCAGCACTGTTGACGCTGACTTTCTCCGCCCCAGCCTGGATCAGCCGGGTGGCATCATCCAGCGTGCGGATCCCCCCGCCCACCGTCAGCGGCATGAAGACATTATCCGCCACCTGGCGCACAAGATCCGCCATGATTTTGCGTCCCTCATGGCTGGCACTGATGTCATAAAACACCAATTCATCCGCCCCGTCAGCCTGATAACGCCGAGCCTGCTCGACGGGATCTCCGGCATCGACATGATCAAAAAATTTAACCCCTTTGACCACGCGCCCCTTATCAACATCCAGACACGGAATAATGCGTTTGGTAAGCATGACAGGCCATTCTAGGCAATGTTTGCAGCTTCACCAACCCTGTCCAATTGCGGTAGCAAACCATCAGACGATTTTGATGGTAAAATACGTCCGATGGCCAGCCCCGATCGTGTTATTGCCCATATCGACATGGATGCGTTTTTCGCATCGGTCGAGCAATTGGATAATCCGGGGCTGCGTGACAAACCGATTCTGGTCGGTCATGACGGCCCGCGCAGCGTCGTCACCACAGCCAGCTATGAGGCCCGCCCCTTCGGTTGCCGATCCGCCATGCCCATGGCGGTGGCGCGACGATTGTGCCCGCAGGCGATTGTTGTACCGATGCGCGGCTGGCGCTATCGCGAGTTGTCCAAGCAGATGCTGGCCATCCTGTGCGACTTCAGCCCGCTGGTCGAACCCGTGAGTATCGACGAAGCCTATGTCGATTTAACCGCCAGCCAGCGCCTGCTGGGCGATGGGCCTACCATTGGTGCTGCCATTCGCCAGCGGATTAAGAATGAGCTGCAGTTGACGGCATCGGTCGGTATCGCTCCCAATAAGTTCCTGGCTAAACTCGCATCCGATCTGAAAAAGCCGGATAGCCTGATGGTGATCAATACGTCGGATATTGATACGGTTCTGTGCCCTTTACCCATCAGCCGTATCTGGGGTATCGGCCCGCGAACAACCGCCAAATTGGAAGCGATCAACCTGCGAAGCATTGCCGATCTGCGCCGTATGCCGCTGGATTGGTTTGTCGGGCACTTCGGAATCGATGGTCAGCGGTTACATAATCTGACTTTGGGAATTGATGATCGGCCGGTTACGCCCGACGAGCAGGCCCGCAGTATCAGCCACGAACATACGTTCAGTCAGAATGCGATTGAGGCGCAGATCATGCGTTCCCTGCTGTTGGAACAGGTGGAAAATGTAACCTGGCGGCTGCGGCGTTCCGGGCTTAAAGCGCAAAGCGTCCGGTTGAAGTTGCGCTTCGATGATTTCAAGACAATCTCCCGCTCAACTGCATTGGAGACTGCCACCGATTCCACCGACACCATCTGGAAGGCCGCCCTGAACTTGTTTGACACCTGGGCCAGGCAATCGTTTCAGCCCGTGCGTCTGATTGGCATTACCGCGGCCAGCCTGGTCAGTGGCGGTGGTCAACTGGGCTTGTTTGACCAGCAGACCAACCAGCGCCAAAGCCGGATCGATCATGTGGTGGACAAAATCAATGGCCGCTTCGGCAAGTCGTCCATCCACCGCGCCCGCATCGAGCCTGACTCCTGACTCCAGAAATTGTTGCAACACGTAAGGATATCAATAGTGCCAAACGACCAGAGGCACTTGATCAGCGCTGCGATCCGGTGCTTTTTCGTTCCCTGCCCGTAGCACGGATTCTCAGGTGACAATCGCCTCCGTTTTCAGGTTGACTGCTTCGGATCGGTGCCACAATCGATACAACGCCGGCAAAAGTACCAGCGTCAGCAAGGTGCTGGAGATCAGACCGCCAATGACCACGGTCGCCAGCGGCCGCTGCACTTCAGCGCCGGTTCCGGTCGCCAGTGCCATGGGCACGAACCCCAGCGAGGCAACCAGCGCCGTCATCAACACCGGGCGCAATCGCGTCAAAGCGCCGCGTTGAATCGCCTCATCCAGCGCAACACCCTGGCTGCGCAACTGATTGATAAACGTAATCATGACCAGCCCATTAAGCACGGCCACTCCCGATAACGCGATAAAACCGATGCCAGCGGAAATGGAGAATGGCATTGCCCGCAACCATAGGGCAAGGATGCCACCGGTAAGCGCCAGCGGGACACCCGTGAAGACGATCATGGCGTGCTTGACCGAATTAAACGTGCTGAACAGCAGCAGGAAGATCATGAAAAAGCAGATGGGTACCACGATGAGCAGTCGTTGACGGGCAGCCATCAGATTTTCAAACTGCCCGCCCCAGTCAATCCAATATCCCGCCGGAATCGCGACTTGGCTGGCGAGCTTCTGTTGAGCCTCGGCCACGAACGAGCCGATATCGCGGCCACGGACGTTGGCTTGAACGACCACGCGCCGCTTGCCATTTTCGCGGCTGATCTGGTTCGTGCCTTCAACGACCTCGATCCTGGCAACAGAACCCAGCGGGACAAATCCAATCCTTCGAGTGTCGTTTTCATCAATGCCTGCCACGTGCCCCGCTACGGCGAGTTGGGCAGACTCACCCTCTGCCTGTGGCAGCGGAATGGGCAAATGCTGGAGCACGCCAATATCACCACGAATCTCCTCGGGCAAACGAACCACCAGATCAAACCGCCGATCGCCTTCAAAGACAAGCCCGGCCTGGCGTCCGCCGATGGCAACGGCAATCACGTCCTGCACGTCAGCCACGTTCAAGCCGTAACGGGCGATTATGGCTGGGTCGATCTCCACGTTCATCACCGGCAGACCTTCGGTTTGTTCAACCTTTACATCGGCTGCTCCTGCGATGCTTTGCAGCACCTGTGCAATGGCGTCGGCGGTCGGCGTGAGCTTGGCGAAATCATCGCCATAGAGTTTCACAGCCACATCGCTGCGAATGCCGGCGATCAACTCATTGAACCGCATCTGGATTGGCTGGGTCCATTCGTAGCTGTTGCCCGGCAGATAGGCCACGGCTTTTTCCATACGTTCCAGCAATTGCTGTTTGGTCCCACGCGGATTGGGCCAGTCGTGCTGCGGTTTGAGAATAACAAAAGTGTCGGAGATGCTGGGCGGCATTGGATCAGCCGCCATTTCCGCCG
>WBZR01001868.1_pt1 | contig 24157 bp, 23 predicted proteins | sample 5204231 | NCBI WGS metagenome assembly WBZR01 (sample SAMN12412403, study PRJNA552823) | activated sludge metagenome | isolation source: activated sludge from anammox sidestream of wastewater treatment plant... | place: USA: Virginia | collected 2017-08
TGCGCGGCCGCCTCCCTGGCGGCGCGGGCGAGCCGCTTCCGGGCGGTGTCACCGGAGTCGGCGACGACCCTGACCGTCCCCCTCATGTACGGGTGCACGGCGCACCGGACCGTGTAGGTGCCGACCTTCCGGAACGTGACGGTGAACTTCGGCGCGTTGCCGGCCGGGGCGCCCGAGTTGACCGTGGTGCGCCCGTTCACGACCGTCCCGCCCGAGGACCAGCCCGGTGGTCCGGCGGCCCGGGGCGAGCTTCGCACGAGCATCTGGCCGTCGATCCACCCGGCCATCCTGGACCTGATCCGCCAGCATCGATCCGGCGTCCTCGTAATATCCCCTCCCCGTGGTGTTCCTACTTTGCGGAACACCCACATGCCGACCGCAACCTCCGCCCCCACCAGCCCCCCGCCCCCGCCGCCCACCGAGCCGGCGCTGGGCACCGTCCGCCTGTCGCCCGCGGCATTCTACGATGCCCACGTCACGCGCATCTACGCCTACTTCCTGCGGCGCGTGCCGGACGCCGCCACCGCCGAAGACCTCACCGCCGTCACCTTCGAGCGCCTTGCCGCCGCGTGGCCGGCGTTCGTCCCCCGCGGCGACGGCGACATCGCCGTGCGCGTGTGGGCCTATCGCGCCGCCACCAACGTCCTGCGCAACGCCTGGCGCGACGGCACCCGGCGCGCCGCGCGTGACACCCGCTGGGCGGCCGCCCAGCCCGCGTCCGCCGACCCTCGTGCCGACGTCGAGCGCCGCGTCGTGCTCGACCAGGCCCTCGCCGCGCTCGCGCCCGACGACCGCGACCTCCTCGGCCTGCGCTTCTGGGACGACCTCAGCGCCCCCGAGATCGCCGCCGTCCTCGATCTGAGCCAACGCGAGGTGTACACCCGCATCGACCGCTGCCTGCGACAGCTCAAGCGCCAGATCGACGCCGAATCGGAAGTGAAGCCATGACCAACCGTAACCCGATCCCGCGCCAGCCGCCTGACGCGGGCGATCCCCGTCCGCCGGCGCCTGGCATCTCACCGCCAGCGGTGGAACCCGGCTGGCCGGCACTGCCGGACGACCTGTGCGTCGTGGCCGAGGCGCTCGCCGCGCGCGGCGCCCCATCCGCGCCACCGCGCGCGGCATTCGTCGACGCGCTGCGGGAGCGCTTCGAGGACGCAGCCGACCACACCGCCGCCCACCCGACCACGGATCTTCGACCCGCGACCCCACCCCCCGCGGCGTTGCCCGAGGCCGGCGCGGCGCCAAGCAGCGCCGAGGCGGGCGTCACCCAACCGGGCCGCAGCCGACCGGGCCGCAGCCGACCGGTCAGCAGCCAACCGAGCCGCAGCGGGCCAGAGCGGTCGTCCGCCGGCCGCCGGGTGCGCTGGACACTGGCCACCGTGCTGACCGTGGCCGCGACCGTCGTCGCCGTGCTGGGGGCGCCGCGTCTCGGCGGCGTGACGGCCCCACCCCCGGTGGATCGTGCCACGCTCGTGGCGCGCAACACCCAGGCCTGGGCCGACCTTGCCAGCCTGACCGGCGCCTTCGAGACCGGGGACGGCTGGTACTACGAAGAGTGGATCAGCCGTGCGCCCGACGGCGGGCTGCGCTTCAAGCGCTACATCCGTCCACCTGCCCGCACCCCCAACCGACCTCAGTGGAACATCTCGGACGGCACCACCGAGTGGGTCGTCGACGCCGCCACCCGCCGCGTGCGCGTGACCCGCGCCGCCGTGCCCGGCGACTTCACCGCGGTCGCGCCCAACGACGCCATGCAGTGCACGTCCCTGGCCCTCCCCGCGGGGCTGGCCGACGGACCGCCGCCCGTGCCCGTCTTGCTCGATGGGCACCCCACCTACCGCCTCACCGGCCGGCTGGCCGACGGCGCCGACGCCATCTTCTGGGTCGACGCCGCCGACGCGCTCGTGCGGCGGATCGACCGCCCCGGGCTGGGCACGGTTTGGCGCCGGCAGCGCCTGGCCGTGGATCCGCCCTTGGCGACCGACGTGTTCCACCCCCAGAGCCTCGTGAACCTGTAGGCCAAGCACGGGTCTGGGCGACGTGCGGCCCGTGTGGCGCGCCTGGAACCTTGAAATCGACGGTTGAACGCAACCCACACCGCTCGGGAGGCCGAGCGGACGTCGACCCACTTTACACCACTTCAAGAGGAGCAATTCCAACCATGGCAGCCATTCTGACACCCGACCTCACGCCGCGCCTGACCCGAGGCGCCATCGCCGCCCTGGCCGGCGGCGTCGTGTTTGGCCTGATGATGAGCATGATGGACATGATCGGCATGATCGGCGGCCTCGTCGGTCAGATGGGCAACGTCCCCGTGAGCTGGGTGCTCCACATGGTGATCAGCGCGATCATCGGCGTCGGCTTCGGCCTTGTCGTGCCGCTGTTTGGTGCGTCGACCGGTCGCCTCGTCGCCGGCGGCCTCGTCTACGGCCTCGTCTGGTGGATCCTCGGGCCGCTGCTCATCATGCCGATGCTCATGGGCATGGGCCCGCAGCTCTCGGCAGCCGGCATGAGCGCCGCGATGCCGAGCCTCGTCGGCCACCTGGTGTTCGGGGCCGTGACGGCGCTGGCGTGGGACTGGCTGGCGCGGCGCGGCTGAGCGTGGGGTCATGCGTGCACCATCCACCCGGCCGCCCAGGCCGGGTGGACGGCGGTGCGACAGCAGCGAGCGGAGATAGAGCCCGCCGGGGGGGCACGCAACGCCTCGATGCGGAAACGCATAGCAGAGGATACATCGGCTCTCGACAAGGCGATCACGATATGGAAGTCGCTGTCCGGATTCTCCCAAGTAAGCGTCTGGACGAGATGCTACGGGGTGCCGTAAATGCCTCTGCGACGTGCTTCAGATCGCGCATCCGCCGTGGTCTTCACGTCGACGCCTGCGTGTTTCCGCACCCTCTCTCCACGCCGCCCGAGCCCCCCAACCCCGCCGCGATCGCCGCCAGCGTCCGCCCGTCCACCGGATGCACCCACTCGGGCGCCACGTCCGCCAGCGGCAGCGCCACGTGCGGCCAGCGCAGGATGTCGGGGTCCGGGACCACGATCCCCGCCGCCCGATCCTCGAACGCCGCATCCCCCCACAGCGCGATGTCGAGGTCGATCGGCCGCGGCGCATTCTTGTCCGCCGTGCGCACCCGCCCCAGCGCCGCCTCGATCACCCGCAGCACCCCGTGCTTGAGGTCGCCCGGGTCCAGATCGGTCTCGATCAACGCCGCCGCGTTGAGGAATGCCGACCCCGTGGCCCCCGCCGCCGGCGCCGTCCAGAATGGCCGCGACAACGCCACCACCCGCACGCGCGCGCCGAGGAGCGCGAGCGCACGTATCAGGTTCGTCTCGGGGTCGACGTTCGAGCCCATGCTGAGCAGAACGGGCGTCGCGCGTCCACCCACGCCGCCGCCCGCCGCCTCGCCCAGCCCCGCCGCTCCGCTCAGCCGTCCCCCTCGAAGTCCGCCCGCTTGCGCTCGATCTCGACCCCCACCGAGCGCGCGAAGCGCAGCGCGCCCGGCTTCTCGACCCGCACCACCACCCGGTCCGCCCCGTGCGCCACCACGCACAGCCGCGCGATCTCCGTCGCCAGCCGCTCCACCAGGTAAAACGCCCCGGTCTCGACCACCTGCACCACGTCCTTGGTCAGCGTCCGGTAGTTGATCGAGTCCGCCATGTCGTCCGACCGCCCCGCCGCCCGCATGTCCGTCCAGATCTCGAGGTTGATCAGGATGTCCTGCTGCTTCTCGCGCTCCCAGTCGTTGATCCCGATGATCCCGCGCAGGAGCAGGTCCTTGATGATGATCCGGTCGTGCAGCCCTTGCATCGCCATGTCACGCGCTCCCGTCCATCTGTGCTCTCGACGCGCCCCCGCCCCAGCCCTCGCGCACGCCATCCATCGACGCGCCGCGACGCCGGGCCGGGCCCTCAATGGTTGATCGGCCCCACCAGGTGCTCCCCGCCGTCCACCGGCAGCGCCGCACCCGTCACATAGTCGTTGGCCGCCAGGAACAGGACGGCGCTCGCCACCAGGTCCGGGTGCCCCGGTCGCGCGAGCGGCGCCGCGCCACCGATCTCCCGCCAGAGATCGCCCTCCGGATCCACCCCTGGCGGCGGCAGGATCGCCCCCGGCACCACCGCGTTGACCCGGACATCCGGCGCCAGCTCGCGCGCCGCGATCCGCGTCAGGTGCAAGAGCCCCGCCTTGCTCACCCCGTGCTGCACGTAGCCCCGCCACGGGTATACCCCGCTCAGGTCCGCCAGGTTGACCACCAGCGCCGGGGCGCCGCCCGGCCGCGGCGCCGCCCGCATCAACGGCGCCGCGTGCTGCATGCACAGGAACGGCGCCCGCAGGTTCACCGCCAGCGCCGCGTCCCAGTCGGCCGCCGTCACCCGCGCGAACGGCTGCTTGCGGAAGGTCGCCGCGCTGTTGACCAGCACGTCCAGCCGCCCGAACCGCTCCGCCACCCGTTCGAACAGCCCCGCGATCGCCGCCGGGTCCGCCAGGTCCGCCGGCCACGCCACCGCCGACACCCCCAGCGCCGCGATCTCCGCCGCCGTCGCCTCCGCCGCCACCCGCGACCCGCCGTAGTGCACCACGACGTCCGCGCCGCCGCCCGCCAGCGCCAGCGCGATCGACCGGCCGACCCGGTGCCCCGCGCCCGTCACCAGCGCCACCCGCCCCCGCAGATCCACCTCGCGCGCCCCGTGCCGCCCGCGCCCGCCTACCGGCCGATCTGCCGGTAGAGCTCGTCCCGCAGGCCCCGGTCGGAGCGGAACACGCCGCGCTTGGCCGAGGTCACCATGTTGACCCCCTCCTTCTTCACCCCGCGCAGCGCCGCGCAGCTGTGCTGCCCCTCGACCACCACCATCACGCCGAGCGGGTCGAGCACCGCCTCGAGCGCGTCCGCGATCTCGGTGGTCAGGCGCTCCTGGATCTGCAGCCGCCGCGCGAACATGTCGACGATGCGCGGGATCTTGCTCAGCCCCACCACCCGGTCGCGCGGCACGTAGGCCACGTGCGCCGTGCCGACGAACGGCAGCATGTGGTGCTCGCACAGCGACGTGTACGGGATCCCCGACACCGTCACCATCTCGTCGGCGTCGTAGTCCACGTCGAACAGCGCGCCGTTGACCACCGTGTCCAGGTCCAGCGCGTAGCCCTCGAACATCTCGCCGTACATCCGGGCCACGCGATCCGGCGTGCCCGCCAGCCCGTCGCGGTCGGGATTCTCTCCGACCGCCACCAGGATCTCGCGCACCGCCGCCGCGACGCCCCGGCGCCGCCCGGCGTCGGCAGCGCGCGCGGCGGCGGCGGCGACGTCGCCGTGGCCGTTCGCGTAGGCCTTGACCCGGCCGTTGGTCAGCGGGAGCATCGGTCCCAGGGGGGTGGTAGACATCAGCTTGATCCTCTCTCGTGCCATACCGGTCCCCAAATGGACCGGTGGAGTGTGCCGTGGGCGACGCAACATCCGACGCCGAACCTCGACACATTATTACACAGCGCGGCCAAAAGGTAAACAATGCATGGACAAACCTTGCGGGCGACGGCTTGCCGGACGGTCGACCCACCCGCCTCGCCGCGCCACCCGCCACCCGACACCGGCTGCCGCCGGCGGCGTGGCCACGACCGGGCCCCCCTCGCCGCCCCGCGCCGTCAGCCCGGCGGCGGGTCGTGCGGCGGCAACGGCAGCCCTTCGTGGGCGAACCACGCCAGCCGGACATCGGCGGCCAGGAAGATCGAGCCCGCGGCCACGACCACCGCGTCGGCCGGCGCCTCGGCCAGCGCCGCTTCCAGCGCCGCCGCGGGCGACATCGCCGCCTCCGCCCGCCCCCCGCGTTCCGCCACCGCCGCCGCCACCGCGTCCGCAGGCATCGCCCGCGGGTGCGCGGCACGTGCCGCGATCACCCGGTCGACGCCTCCCAGGAGGGCGTCGAGGATCCCGCCCGCGTCCTTGTCCGACGAGAGCCCCAGAATCAGCCAGCGCGGCCGCCCCGGGAAGCACGCATCCAGCGCCGCCCCCAGCACCGCCGCCGCCGGCGGGTTGTGCGCGCCGTCGACCACCACGGCCGCACCGCCGGCGCCGGGCGCCCGCAGGCACTCGAACCGCCCCGGCCAGCGCGCCGCCGCGAGGCCCCCCGCCACCGTTGCCGGCGTGATCGCCCAGCCCGCGCGCGCGAGCCCGTCGAGCGCCGCCACCGCCGTGGCCGCGTTGACCGCCTGGTGTGGGCCTGCCAGGCCGATCCGGGTGGCATAGCGCCGGCCGCCCGGCACGTCGACCGCGATCGCCTGCCCCCACGGCGTCGCGTCGCCTGCCCGCCACGTGACGTCCCGCCCGACCCACGTGACCGGCGCGCCGATCCGCGCCGCGGCGGCCGCGACGACGGCGGCCGCCGCGGCGACCTGGGGCGCCGAGATCACCGGAACGCCCGGTTTGAAGATGCCGGCCTTGTCGGCCGCGATCTGGTCCACCGTGTCGCCCAGGACCTGGGTGTGGTCGAGGCCGATCGGCGTCAGCACCGTCGCCGCCGGTGCGACCACGTTGGTCGTGTCGAGCCGCCCGCCGAGGCCCACCTCGATCACGGCCACGTCCACCGCCGCCCGCGCGAAGTGGTCGAACGCCAACGCCGTCAGCGCCTCGAACGTCGTCAGCCCCGGGTGGCGGGCCGCCAGGTCGCGCAGCGTCGGCAGCCACGCCAGCACGTCGGGCTCGCCGACGGGCTCGCCGTCGACCTGGATCCGCTCGCGCACCGTGTGCATGTGCGGCGACGTGTACAGACCGGTGCGGTAGCCCGACGCCTGCAGCCCGGCGGCAAGCAGCGCGCACGTCGAGCCCTTGCCGTTCGTGCCGCCGACGTGCACCGCCGGCCACCGCCGCTCGGGGTGCCCGAGGTCGGCCAGCACCGCGCGGATGCGGTCGAGCTCGAACGACGGCAGCGTGCCCGGCGGGCGCGTCTCCCAGTTGGCCAGCCCGTAGAAGGCGTCGAGCGCGGCCTGCCAGGGCGTCGGCGTGGCGTGCTGCATGCCGGCAATTGTATAATCCGACACGGAGAATGCCCCAATGACCCCCATCGCCGCCCGCCGGCTCCCGCCCCGACGCCCGCTCGCCACCGCGCTGCCGGCCGTGCTCGCCGCCCTGACGCTGGCCGGCCTCGCCGCTGCTTGCGCCCGCGCGCCGCTGCTCGCCGACGTCACGCTCGAGCCCGCCGCCATCACGCCGAACCAGGACGGCGACGCCGACGTCACGCGCATCGCGTACGCCATCGGCGCCCCGGCGCACCTGACCATCGAGCTCGTCGGCAGCGACGGCACCGCGCACCGCCTGCGCGACCGCCGCCCGCGCGCGCCCGGCGCCTTCGTCGCCGAGTTCGGCGGCGTCGTCGACGGGCGGATGCTGCCCGACGACACCTACACCGTGCGCCTGACCGCCGCGCCACGCGACGGCGGCGCGGCGGCCACCGTCACCGCCACGCTGCAGATCGCCGACGCCGACACGCGCCTGCCCGAGCTGGCCGGTTTCGCCGTCCAGCCCGACGCCTTCACGCCCAACCAGGACGGCCTCGGCGACCGCGTGACCGTGACGTACCGCCTCGACGAGCCGGCCGACGTGCGGCTCACGCTCGAGGACGCCGACGGCAACTACGTCCAGGACATCCTCGAGGACATCGACTACGCCGAGCCCCCCGGCGAGCCCGGCGTCAAACAGTACGACTTCGACGCCGGCGTCGACGCCGACGCCCCGCCGCCCCCCGACGGCGAGTACCGCATCGTCGGCCAGGCGCGCGACCGCGCCGGCAACGTCGTCCGCCAGACGCTCCCGCTGACCATCCGCGACGGCGGCCAGCCGCGCGCGGCGATCGTCGGCGACGTCGATTGGAGCGCCCGCATCCTCCCGCTCGGCGCCACGCTGATCTTCACCGCCACCGTCGAGAACGTCGGCGACACGCCGATCCGGACGCGCGGCCCCGAGCCCGGCTTCGTCTACGACAACACCCAGACCTTCAACCTCCAGCTCCCGCCCGGTGTGCGCGTGCTGGCCCGTACCGGCGGCCGCCCCGGCGACCCCGGCTACCGCGCCGCGTCGCGCCGCGTCGTGTTCGACGACCCCCCAGGCGAGGGTGCGATGCCCGATGTCGACCTCGACCTCGCCCGGCCCGTGCCGGCCGACGACCCCCTCGCCGCCGGCGCCCCGCTGGCCGGCCGGCCGCTGGCGGCCGTCACGCCCGGCGCCGTGCCGGCGGCGCGCCGCGTGCGGCTGTGCGGCACCGTCCGCGACGGCGCGGTCCCGGCGGCCGGGGCGGAGGTGTTCGCGTTCGAGATCGACGGCGACCGCGGCCGACAGGCCGTCGCCGACGCCCAGGGGCGCTACTGCTTCGACGACCTCGCCGTACCGCCGCCGTTCGAGCGGTCGTTCGCCCGCAGCTCCGGCGCCGTCCGGATCGGCCTGGAGTACGACGACGACGCCACCGACCTGGCGTACCCGTACCGCTGGCAGCTCGGCCGGACGGTGGACCTCGACGTGTGCGAGTCGGGCGGGCAGCGCTACCTGTGCCTGCCTCCCGGCGCCGAGCTGACGGTGACCGGTGCGGTCCGCTTCGCCGAGCCGCCGCTCGGCCGCGAGACCTCGGCCCACCTGTCCTTGATGCACGAGGACGTGCGCCGCATGCACGGCCCGTACGGGATCGTGCGCCTGACCGTCGAGTACTGAGGCGGCGCCGGCGTGGACGCCCCCGCCCAGCCGCCCGACCTCGGCGTGGTGATCGTCAGCTACGACACCTGGCCCCTCCTCGACGCCTGCCTGCGGTCGCTCGGCGCGGCGCTGGATGCCGACGGGCTGCACGCCGAGGTGTGGGTGGTCGACAACGGCTCGCCCGACGGCTCGGCCGCCCTGGCCGGGGCGCATCACCCATGGGCGCGCGTCGTCGCCGCCGGCCGCAACCTCGGCTTCACCGCCGCCAACAACGTGGTGCTGCGGCGCTGGGCAAGCGGCGCCGCCGCGTGCCCGCCGTGGGTGCTCGTGCTCAACCCCGACACCGAGGTGCCGCCGGGCGCCCTCGCGGCGCTGGTCGCCGCCCTGGCGGCCGATCCGCGGGCGGCCATGGCCGGCCCGGCGCTGGCGTACCCCGACGGCCGCTTCCAGCACGCGGCCTTCCGGTTCCCCGGGCTTGCCCAGACCGCGCTCGACCTGTGGCCGGTCGGGCGGTGGATGGACGGCGTCGTCAACGGACGCTACCCGCGCGCCGCCTACGACGCCGGGCGGCCGTTCGCGGTCGACGCCGTGCTCGGCGCCTGCATGCTCGTGCGCGGCGCCGCGCTGCGCGCGGTCGGCCCGCTGGACGAGGGGTTCTTCCTGTACTGCGAGGAGCTCGACTGGTGCCGGCGCTTCCGCGCCGCGGGGTGGCGCTGCCTGTGCGTCCCTGCCGCCCGCGTGGTCCACCACGGCGGGGCGAGCACCGGCCAGGTGCGGGCGTGGAGCTTCGCGGCGTTGTGGCGGGCCCGCCGGCGGTACTTCGCGCTCCACGGCGGCGCCTGGACGCGGCGCGCCGTCGACGGCCTGCTGCGGCTGGCGCTCGCCGAGCGCAGCTGGCGCGAGCGCCGCGCGGTGCGTGCCGGCCGCCTCGCGGCCGAGGCGGCGGCGGCCCGCGCCGCCGCCTACCGGGCCATCCTGAGCGGCGACCCGCGCGCGCCGACGGCCGAGGCGCTGGCGGAGCTCGCGCGATGACCGGCGCGGGCGCGGGCCCGCCGGGCATGGCCGGTGCGGGGTCGCGGACGCGCTCGGGGACCGGGCCGCCGGTCGACCCCGCCGTTGGCGCGGCGAGCGCGGCCAGCGCGTCTGGTGTCGCTCCCGGCGTCACCGCCGTCGTCCTCACCCTCGACGAGGCCGTGCACCTCCCCGACTGCCTGGCCAGCCTGGCGTGGGCCGACGGCGTCGTCGTGCTGGACTCCGGGAGCACCGACGCGACCGTCGCCATCGCGCGGGCGGCCGGGGCGACCGTGGCCCATCACCCGTTCGAGAACTACTCCCGCCAGCGCCAGCACGCGCTCGACCTCGTTCCGACGCCGTGGGTGCTCTTCGTCGACGCCGACGAGCGGGTGCCGCCGGCACTGGCGGCGGAGATCCGGGCGGTGGTCGGGGGCGCGGGGGCCGGCGCGGCGGGCGCCGGCCAAGACCGGCCGGCCGCGTACTGGATCCCCCGCCGCAACGACTTCTGGGGCCACCGCCTGCGCGGCGGCGGGTGGTGGCCCGACCACCAGCTCCGGCTCCTGCGGGTCGGCCGCGTGCGTTACGACCCCGACCGCGCCGTGCACGAGGTCGCCGAGGTCGACGGCCCGGCCGGCCGGCTGGCCGAGCCGATGGTGCACCTCAACTACGCCAGCCGGCGCGAGCTCCGCGCCAAGCAGGTGGCCTACGCGCGCCTCGAGGCCGCGCGGCGCCTGGCCGCCGGCGCGCCCGTCCGGCCGCACCACTTCGTGGCGCAGCCGCTGCGCGAGCTCTGGCGCCGGTTCGTCACGCTCGGGGGCTGGCGCGACGGCCCGCTCGGGCTCGAGCTGGGCCTGTGGATGGCGTGGTACGAGCTGCGGGCGCTGTGGCTGGTGGCCATAGCGCGGCGCGGCCGCGGTCCAGCCTGAAGCCTCGCGCCGCTTCCGCCGACCCTATCCCGCGCCGCCCGCGATCGCGTCCCACCCGCGCTCGATCAGCCGCGCCAGCTCGTCGGCCGTGGCCCGGTAGTCCTCGATCGGGCCGCCGATCGGGTCGGCGACGTCCCACGCGCCGCCCGCGAGCTCGCTCATGCGCATCACCTTGCCGCGGGCGGCCGGGAACTCGGCCAGGAGCGCCTGACGGTGGTTGTCGGTCATCACGAGGATGAGGTCCGCCGTCGCCACCCGCAGCGGGTCCAGCGACCGCGACACGTGGCCGCGGATGTCGATGCCGCGTTCGGCGAGGGTGACCACCGCGTGCCGCGTGGCGGGGTGCCCGTCCTCGGCCCACGTGCCGGAGGAGGTCACCACGACACGATCGCCGAGCCCGCGCGCGGCGGCGGCGGCCCGGATCAGCCCCTCGGCCATCGGCGATCGGCACTGGTTGGCCGTGCACACGACGAGGATGCGCCGCGGCGAGGGGCTGTCCGGGATCAGGCTGTCCTGCGATGGGGCCATGAGAGGCGCGGGGTGCGGCCCGCCTCAGGCGACCACGGGCTGGATCAAGCCGTAGTTGCCGTCCTTGCGCCGGTACACGACGTTGACGTGGCCGTTGTCGGCGTTCATGAACAGGAAGAAGTCGTGCCCGAGCAGGTTGAGCTGCTCGATGGCCTCGGCCTCGCTCATCGGGAAGACGCTGTAGCGCTTGCGCCGCACCACGTGCCCGGCCTCGTCCACCGCCGCGATCTCCTCGGCCTCCGCCACCTCCAGCGACACCCCGGGCTCGCCGAGCGGCTTGGTGTGGTCGTGCCAGCGGTCCAGCCGTCGGCCCTTGTAGCGCTCGACCTGGCGGTGCAGCTTGTCCGCGGCCATGTCGATGGCGGCGAACAGGTCGTGGTCCATCTCTTCGGCACGCAGGATGGTGCTGTCGACCCACGTCGTGATCTGGGCAGTGTAGATCTCCCCCTTGGTCCGGCGCATGCCGTGGTCGAGGTCCACGCGGATGGCCTTGATGTCCGGCAGGTAGCGGTCCAGCCGCCCGACCTTCTTGTTGACGTAGTCGCGCAGCGACGGGTTCATGTCCAGATGACGTGCCTGCAGCTCGATCTCCATCGACCCACTCCTTCGGTAGAGGTATGCCCGCCGGCTCGCTCGCGCGGCGGCCGCGATCCGCGCGCCGGCCGGGAGGTCGATTATAACCGCGGCCGGCCCGGCCGGCCAGTGCGCCGGGTGGGACGGGGGTGGCTATAATGACGGCATGGCCCTGCCCCCCATCCGCCCGCTCGACGACCTGACGATCGCGCGCATCGCCGCCGGCGAGGTGGTGGAGCGGCCGTCGAGCGTCGTCAAGGAGCTGATCGAGAACAGCCTCGACGCCGGCGCCACCGACGTGCGGGTCGAGGTCCAGGCCGGGGGCCGCCGGCTGATCCGCGTCGCCGACGACGGCACCGGCATCCCCGCCGACCAGGTGTCGCTCGCGTTCCAGAAGCACGCCACCAGCAAGATCCGCTCGTCGGCCGACCTCGAGCGCGTGGCCACCCTCGGCTTCCGCGGCGAGGCGCTGGCGTCGATCGCCTCGGTGTGCCACGTGACGCTGGTGACCCGCGCGCGCGACGAGCCCACCGGCACGCGCATCCGGATCGACAACGGGCAGGTGCTGGCCCGCGAGCCGGTCGGCGCGGCGGTGGGGACGGTCATCACCGCCGAGAACCTGTTCAACGCCGTGCCGGCACGCCTCAAGTTCCTGCGCAACGAGGCCACCGAGGCCGGGCACATCCACGACGTGGTGGTGCGCTACGCGCTGGCGTACCCCGAGCGGCGCTTCCTGCTGGTCGGCAACGGCCGGCCGCTCTTCCAGTCGCCGGGCACCGGCGAGCTCGAGGACACGCTGATCGCGGCCTTCGGCATCGACGTGGCGCGCCAGATGCTGACCATCCAGGTGGACCCGCCGCCGGCGCCGCGCATCGCGGCCGACGCGGACGACGACGAGGCCGTCGCACGCGTCCGGGTGCGCGGCTACGTCGGCCCGCCGCACGTGCACCGCGCCACGCGCCGCCACGTCACGCTCTTCGTCAACGGGCGGTGGGTCCACGACACCCACCTCGGGTACGCGGTGGCCCAGGCCTACCACACGCTGATCCCCAAGGGCCGGCACCCCGTGGCCGTGGTGATGATCGAGGTGCCGCCCGCCGCCGTCGACGTCAACGTCCACCCGGCCAAGACCGAGGTGCGCTTCCGCGACGGCCGCCCGGTGTTCGCCGCGGTGCAGCGCGCCGTGCGCGCGGCCGTGGTCGGCCAGGCGCCGGTCGCGCCGATGGCCGACGACGACGCCCCGCCGCCATCCTGGCCGGCGCGCGGGGCGGGCCGCCTGGCGTTGTTCCCGGGCTTCAAGGCCCCGCCCCCGCCGCGCGGGATCTCGCCCTGGCCGACGGCCGAGGCCTCGACGGCGGCGCCCGCCGAGGCCGAGGCAGGGCGGCAGGCGACGTTCCTCGACCGCGCGGGCCGGCGGCTGCCGGTGCTGCGCGTCATCGGGCAGCTCGCGCAGATGTACGTGCTGGCGGAGGGGCCGGAGGGGCTGTACCTCGTCGACCAGCACGCGGCGCACGAGCGGGTGATGTACGAGCGGTTCATGGCACGGCGCGCCCCGCTGGCGTCGCAGCCGCTCCTGGTCCCCGAGCCGGTCGCGCTGGACCGCCTGCAGCTCGGCGCGGTCGAGGAGCACGCCGGGGCGTTCGCCGACCTCGGCTTCGACGTCGAGCCGTTCGGGCCCGACGCCGTCGTGGTCCGTGCGCTGCCCGAGGTCCTGGTGCCGACGTCCGACGTGGCGGCGCTCGTGCGCACGGTGATCGACGCGACGGCCGAGGGCGGGGCGCCGGTGCACGACTCGTTCGAGGCGCGGCTGGTGCGGGCGGTGTGCAAGCAGGCGACGGTCAAGGCCGGCCAGACGCTGACGCTCGAGGAGATGCGGTCGTTGGTCCGCGACCTCGAGGACTGCCAGTCGCCCCGGACGTGCCCGCACGGGCGGCCGACGATGATCGTGTTGACGGCCGACCGGCTGTTCCGGGAGTTCGGCCGGGGGTGAGGGCCGGGGCGCGTGTGCAGGGCCCGCGGAATGTGATCGACCGACGCGACGTTGCGCGACATCGAGGAGGAGACCGATGCTGATCTTAAACGACCTTCCGGCCATCCACTGGTCCGTGGCGGGCGCCGGCGTGGCCGCCATCACGCTGCTCTTGCTGTGGACGACCAACCGCCGGTTCGGGATCTCGACCGTGTACGAGAGCTTCTGCAGCCTGGTCAGCCGGCTGCCGTACTTCCAGCGGTCGGAGCTCCAGGGCCGCGGCCGTTGGCGGCTGCCGTTCGCCGGCGGGCTGGTGCTGGGCGGGGCGCTGTCGGCGGTGCTGGGCGGGGGCTGGCGCCCGACGTGGGACCTCGGGATGTTCGATGCGGTGATCGGGTGGGGGCCGGCGGGCAAGGTGGCCTGGATGTTCGCCGGGGGCGTGCTGATCGGCCTGGGCACGCGCATCGCGGACGGCTGCACAAGCGGGCACGGGATCTTCGGGCTGGCCAACTTCGAGCGGGCGAGCCTGGTCAGCGTGCTGAGCTTTATGCTGGCGGGGATCGTCGCCACGCACGTCGTCTACCGCGCGATCTTCTAGGGGAGCGGCACGTCATGCGCGAGAACGTCTTGTTCGTGATCTACGGCACGGTGTTCGGGGTGGTGCTGAGCCGCAGCGGCGCGGCCGACTACGACTTCATCCAGGGCATGTTCCTGTTCACCAACCTGCAGCTCTACGGCATCCTGGCGGTGGCGGTGACGCTGACGGCGATCGGGCTGCAGGTGCTGCGCCGGGTGGGCCGGACGGCGACGGGCGAGGCGATCGTCATCAAGCCCAAGACGCCGAGCCGGGGCAACGTCGTGGGCGGCGTGCTGTTCGGGATCGGCTGGTCGATCACCGGCATGTGCCCGGGGCCGGTGCTGGTCAACATCGGCGAGGGCAAGCTGTACGCGCTGGCGGCCTTTGCCGGGGTGCTGACGGGGGCATACCTGGTGGGGTGGTTCCACGAGCCGCTGCGGCGGCGGTTGGGGCTGGCCTGATCCCGCTCACTCCCACTCGATCGTCCCGGGCGGCTTGGTCGTGAGGTCGTAAGCCAGCCCGCTCACCCCCGGCAGCGCCAGCAGGTCGCGGCGCAGCGCGTCGAGCAGCGCGTCCGGCAGCCGCGCCGGCGTCGCCGTCATCCCGCGCTCCGAGTGGATCGGCCGGATGATCACCAGCTCCTGCCCCCGCCCGTCGACCGCCAGCGGCACCAGCACCGTCGGGCACTGCCAGATCCGGTCGTAGAGCCCGTGCCGCCGCAGTCCGTCCATGACGATCGCGTCCGCCTCCCGCAGGAGGTCAAGCCGCTCGCGCGTCACCGTCGCCGCCCGCGGCGCCACCGATGCCGGCGCCGCCGGCCCCAGGTTCCACACGCACCGGTTGATCCCCGGCACCGCCTTGTAGATCCCCGCGGCCAGCCGCAAGAGGCCGTCCCAGTCCGCCGCGCCCGTGATCAGCACCGGGTGCTCGTAGGCCCGCAGGTCCGACTTCACCCCCACCGAGCGGAACGGCAGCGGCACGAGCGAAAGCCCGCTCCCCGCCGCCAGCGGCGCCAACGCCGCCTCGATCGCCTCGAAGCCCTCGCGGTCCGGCGCGCCCGTCGAGCACAACAGCCGCACCCCCAGCCCCGGCCCCGGGAACGGATGGCGCCACACCATGTCGTGCGGCACCCCCAGCCGCTCGCCCAGCTCGCGCACCTCCACCTTGTAGAGCTCCGCCAGCGGCTCGACCACCCGGCCCGCCGCGATCATGGCGTCGATGATCGGCACCCGGTTGTGGTGCGTCTTGATGGTGTCCGCCCGCTTCGTCCCGCCCGTCTCGATCGTGTCCGGGTAGATCGTGCCTTGCGCCAGGAGGTGGTGCTCGATCCCCAGCCGCCGCGCCTCACGCTCGAACACCGCCACGAACGTGTCGCCGATGATCCGCCGTTTCGCCTCGGGCTCCACCACCCCCGCCAGCGCGCCGAGGAAGTCCGCGCCGGCGTCGACGAACGTCAGGTGCCCGCCCAGCCCGAGCCCCTCGAGCAGCGCCACCACCTGCCGGCTCTCGTCCTTGCGCATCAGCCCCGTGTCGATGTGCAGCAGGTGCACCCGCTCCGGCCCCAGCGCCTCGCCGAGCAGGCGCGCCGCCACCGTCGAGTCCACCCCGCCCGAGATGAGCAGGAACACCGCCCCGTCGCCGACCTGGGCCCGCACCCGCGCCATCTCCTCCTCGACGTAGCGCGCCATCGTCCACGACGGCTTGCAGCCGCAGATGTTCAGCACGAAGTTGGCGATCATCGCGTCGCCGTGCAGCGTGTCGTCGACCTCCGGGTGGAACTGGAACCCGTACCGCCGCAGCCGGTCCGACCCGATCGCCGCGTAGCGGTGCTGCACCTCCGTGCCCCCGCCCAGCGTCGAGTACCCGAGCTCCTGGAAGTCCGGCCCCACCGCCGTCACCGAGTCGTAGTGGCTCATCCACACCGGCTCGACCGGCGACAGGCCCGCGAAGAGCGCGTGCGGCGCCGTGATGTGCAGGTCCGCGAACCCCCACTCGCGCCCCCCGTGCTCGACCTGCCCGCCGTAGTGCTTGGCGATCTCCTGGTGGCCGAAGCAGAAGCCGACGATCGGCACGTCGAGGTCGTAGATCGCCTTGGTGTAGCCCGCGTCCTCGCCGAACGCCGACAGGGCCGGGCTGCCCGAGAGGATGATGCCCTTGTACGGCGCGAACGCCTCGACCGGGTCGTCCGGCTGCCGGATCTCGGCCAGCACGTGCAGCCGGCGCACCTTGGTCGCGATCAGGTGGGCGTACTGCCCGCCGAAGTCGACGACGGCGATCTTGTCGTGTTCCATGGGGGGACGGCTCCTCTCGCTGGGTGTGGCCCGCCGCGGGCCCGGGGTGCGCGCCCGCCTAGGCGTACACCTGTCCGAAGCGGTTGGCGATGAACCGGTCGTACGGGATGTCCTCCTGCCGGATGAAGCCGCGCGGTGCAAGCTGCCCGTGGGCGTGCAGGTCGAGCACGGCGCACACCCCGCTGGCCGTCGTGATCTGGATGGCGCCCCAGTGGCGCCCGAAGTGGTCGCCGTTGTAGATCTTGCGCGCGTGCGCCTTCTGGGTGTACACCCCGTCGCGCATCCCGAACGCCGAGACGAACACCACCACCACGTCCTGGGTGGTGTGCGGCACCGCCCGGTCGAGGATGCGCTTGAGCGTCTCGCGGTCCTCGTTGAGCTTGAGGTCCTGCATGAGCAGCGCCATGATGTCGCGGTGCCCGGGGTAGCGGATCGTCTTGTAGTCGAGGTTCCGCACCCGACCGTGCCAGCTCTCGGCCAGCGTGCCCAGGCCCCCCGACGTGTTGAACGCCTCGTACTCCTCGCCGTCGAGGCAGAAGACCTCGTGGCCGCCGAGCGGCGGCAGCATCACCGGCCGGCCGTCGACGATCGCCTCGCACGGGTTGCCGTACTCGTTGATCAGCCCGTCGGTGCTCCACGTGATGTTGTACTTCAGCCGGTTGTGGGGGTAGATCGGCAGCGCCCCGACCCGCATCTTCACGGCCTCGAGCGGGTCGAACTCCCGCGCCAGGGCGCTGGCGACGATCGAGATGTAGCCCGGCGCCAGGCCGCTCTGCGGGATGAACGCCGTGTCGGCGTCCGCGGCCAGCCGCATGATGGCCTTGGTGGTCGCGACGTCCTCCGTCAGGTCGAGGTAGTGCACCCCCGCCGCCCGGGCGACCTCGGCGATCGTGGTGTTGCAGTGGTACGGCGCGCAGCTCACGACGTAGCGCTGGCCCCGGACCACCTCGGCCAGCGCGCCCGCGTCGCGCAGGTCCGCCACCGCCGCCCGGGCGTTGGCCAGCGGCGACCCGTCGGGGAGCGACACGGCCGCCTTGGCCTGCGCCGCGTCGACGTCCACCGCCGTCACGGCGTAGTCGCCGGAGCCGGCCAGGAGGTCGCACACCAGCCGCCCGACCTTGCCGGTGCCGAGCACCGCGACGTTGATCTGGTCCGCCATGAACTCATGCTCCTCGGGCACGCCTGGGATCGGGGGCGCGCACGCCGGCCGCGGCGGCGCACACGACGAGCCACCCGGGCGTCGGGTGGCTCGGCCGGCCGCGCGCGCCTGGCGCGCGCGGCCGTCAATTGTCGGCCCGGGGGGTGTGCGGGTCAAATGGCGGGGCCCGGTCGGGCGGGGCATCGGGGACGGTTCCGGGCGCCCCATCGCCCGTCCCCAGGCTTTGCCAATAGCGGTCCGGCGCGATAGAATCCCTCCGCCATCTCTGCCACGCACGGAGGGAACACATGCGCAGGCTCGTCAAAGTGCTGGTCCGCATCGGCGCCCTCGTCGGCGTCACGGCGGCCGTCGTCAAGGCGTCGCAGTGGTTCAAGGGGGCCCCGGAGGGCGTCGGCACCGAGGGCTTCCGGTTCACCGCCGACGAAGACGACGACCCCTACGCCGTGGACCTTGCCACCCTCGGCGGCGACGTCGACCCCGAGCTGATCGCCCGGCTGGTCTGTCCGCTCGACAAGGGCCCGCTCGAGCTCGTCGACGGGAAGTGGCTCGTCAACCGCCGCAACGGCTATCGCTACCCCATCACCGACGGCATCCCGGTCATGCTGGTCGAGGTCGGCGAGCGCTACCGCGACCCGGCGCTCGTGGCCGGCGGCCCCGACACGGCCGCCGGCGGTTCGTAAAGTACGTGGGATCCGTGGGACAAGGAGGAGATCGACCTTGAGCAAGCAAGTACGCGTCGCCATCATCGGCGTGGGCAACTGCGCCTCGTCGCTGGTGCAAGGCGTTCAATACTACCGGGACGCCGCGCCCGAGGACTTCGTGCCCGGGCTGATGCACGTCGACCTCGGCGGCTACCACATCCGCGACATCACCTTCACCGCGGCCTTCGACATCGACATCGAGAAGGTCGGCAAGGACCTCGGCGAGGCCATCTGGGCCGGCCCGAACAACACCATCAAGTTCGCCGACGTCCCGCGCCTCGGCGTGCCCGTCCACCGCGGCATGACCCACGACGGCCTCGGGTTCTACCTGCAGCAGAAGATCACCAAGGCGCCGGGCGAGACGGCGCCGGTCGCGCAGATCCTGCGCGACACGCGCACCGACGTCGTCATCAACTACCTGCCGGTCGGCAGCGAGATGGCCACCAAGTGGTACGTCGAGCAGATCCTCGACGCCGGCTGCGCGCTGGTCAACTGCATCCCGGTCTTCATCGCCCGCGAGGCGTATTGGCAGAAGCGGTTCATCGAGCACGGCCTCCCGATGATCGGCGACGACATCAAGAGCCAGGTCGGGGCGACCATCGTGCACCGCGTGCTGACCAACCTGTTCGGCGACCGCGGCGTGCGCCTCGAGCGGACCAGCCAGCTCAACGTCGGCGGCAACATGGACTTCTACAACATGCTGGAGCGCCAGCGCCTCGAGTCCAAGAAGATCTCCAAGACCAACGCCGTGACCAGCCAGCTCGACTACGACATGGGCCCCGACAACGTCTACATCGGCCCGAGCGACTACGTGCCGTGGCTGACCGACCGCAAATGGGCCTACATCCGCATGGAGGGCCGGTCGTTCGGCGACGTGCCGCTCAACCTCGAGCTCAAGCTCGAGGTGTGGGACAGCCCCAACTCGGCCGGCGTCGTCATCGACGCCGTCCGCCTGGCCAAGCTCGCCCTCGACCGCGGCATCAGCGGCACGCTCGAGGGCCCGTCGTCGTACCTCATGAAGAGCCCGCCGGTGCAGCACCCCGACGACCTGGCGCGCGAGCTGACCGAGTCCTTCATCGCCGGCGACCCGGCACCCGCCCCGTCCGTGTCGCACCCCGCCGCCGGCAACGGCACCGTCGACGCCGAAGTCCCTGTCGGCTGAGAGGAGATTCCCCCCACCATGGCAGACGCCAGGCCCAAGGTCTACATCACGCGCCGGATCCCGCAGGCGGCCGTCGACATGCTCGCCGCCGCCTGCGACGTCCGCCACTGGGACCACGACGAGCCGGTGCCGCGCGGCGAGCTGCTCGCCAACGTCGCGGACGTCGATGCGCTGTACAGCCTGCTCACCGAGAAGGTCGACCAGGAGCTGCTGGACCACGCGCCGCGCCTGCGCGTGGTGAGCCAGATGGCGGTGGGCTACGACAACATCGACATCGCCGCCTGCACGGCGCGCGGCATCCCGGTCGGGCACACGCCCGAGGTGCTGACCGAGACCACGGCGGACCTGACGTGGGCCCTGATGATGGCCGCGGCGCGCCGCCTCGTCGAGGCTGCCGAGGCCGTCAAGGACGGGCAGTGGACCACGTGGAAGCCGATGTGGATGACCGGCCCGGACGTGTACGGCGCCACGCTGGGCATCTTCGGGCTCGGCCGCATCGGCGTGGCCATGGCCCGGCGCGCCATGGGCTTCAACATGCGCGTGCTGTACCACGACGCCTTCGAGTCGCCGCACGCCGCCGCCGTCAACGCGCGCTTCGTCGACCTGCCGACGCTCCTGGCCGAGAGCGACTTCGTCACGCTGCACTGCCCGCTCACGCCCGAGACGCGCGGCATGGTCAACGAGGACTTCCTGCGCCGCATGAAGCCGACGGCCATCCTCGTCAACACCGCGCGCGGGCCGGTGGTGGACGAGCCGGCTCTCTACCGCGCGCTGTCGGAGGGCTGGATCCACGCCGCCGGCCTCGACGTGACGCAGGTCGAGCCCCTGCCGATGGACTCGCCGCTCCTGACGTTGCCCAACTGCCTGGTCCTGCCGCACATCGGCAGCGCCTCGATCCCGACGCGCACGCGCATGGCGACGCTGGCGGCCGAGAACCTCTTGGCCGGCCTGGCCGGGAAGCCGCTGGTGTACGCGGTCAACGCCGCGGCGCTCGGCGGCTGACCGCGATGCACGTCCGTTATCCGCACGCTTCGACCGCCGCCGACGTCGCCGCCGCCCTCGGCACCGATCTCGAGCACGGGCTGACCGATGCCGAAGCCGCGCGCCGGTTGGCCGAGCACGGGCCCAACGAGCTGCGAGCGGTGCACGCCGTGTCGCCGTGGGCCATCCTGGCCGAGCAGTTCAAGAACGTCCTGATCGCCATCCTGTTGGTGGCGACCGCCCTGTCGGCCGTGCTCGGGCACGGCGTCGAGGCCGTCGCCATCGCGGTGATCGTCCTCTTCGCCGTGCTCCTCGGCTTCGTGCAGGAGTACCGGGCAGAGCGGGCGATCGAGGCGCTGCGCAGCATGGCCGCGCCGAACGCGACCGCCATCCGCGACGGTCGCGAGACCATCGTGCCCGCGCGCGACCTCGTGCCCGGCGACGTCGTCCTGCTGCGCGCAGGCGACCGCGCCCCGGCCGACGGCCGGCTGATCGAGGCCGTCAACCTCCAGGTCGACGAGGCCGCCCTGACCGGCGAGTCGGTGCCGGTGGAAAAACACGCCGAGCCGCTGGAGGACCCCGGCCTTGCCGTCGCCGACCGCCAGAACATGGTGCATGCCGGCACGGCGGCGACGTATGGGCGCGGCCGCGCCGTGGTCACCGCCACCGGCATGGCCACGCAGTTCGGCCAGATCGCCGAGATGCTCGAGACCATCGAGACCGGCCGCACGCCGCTGCAGGACAACCTCGACCGCCTGGGGGCGGCGCTGGCGCGCGCCGCGTTCGTGATCGTCGCGATCATCGTCGCCATCGGGCTCATGCGAGGCCAGCCGTTCATCGAGATGCTGGTGTTCGGCATCGCGCTGGCGGTGGCGGTGGTCCCCGAGGCGCTGCCGGCCGTGGTGACGATCTCGCTGGCGATCGGCGTGCGGCGCATGGTCAAGCGCCACGCGCTCGTGCGCCGGCTGCCGGCGGTCGAGACGCTCGGCTCGACGTCGGTGATCTGCTCCGACAAGACCGGCACGCTGACGCGCGACGAGATGACCGTGCGGCGCGTGTTCGCGGCCGGCCGGGCGTTCGAGGTCACCGGCACGGGCTACGCGCCCGTCGGCGACTTCCTGCAGGACGGCGCGGTGGTCGCCCCGCCGCCGCCGGTCCTGCGGCTGCTGACGGCCGGGGCGCTGGCGTCGGACGCGCGGGTCGAGCGCGACGACCTCGACGCCGGCTGGACCGTCAAGGGCGACCCGACCGAGGGCGCGCTGGTGGTGGCGGCGGCCAAGGCCGGCCTGGCCAAGGCGGCGCTCGACGCGGCGCTGCCGCGCGTCCACGAGATCCCGTTCACGTCCGAGACCAAGCGCATGACCACGCTGCACGCGAACGGTGCAACCGTCGTCGCGTATTCCAAGGGCGCGCCGGAGATCATCCTCGGCGCCTGCGACGCCTGGGTGACCGCCGACGGCGTGGTGGCGCTCGACGACGGCGCGCGGGCGGCGGTGCAGGAGGCGGCCCGGCAAATGGCGGGCGAAGCCCTGCGCGTGCTGGCGGTGGCCGAGCGCGACGCGGCGACGCCCGATGACGCCGAGACCGGCATGACCTTCCTCGGGCTCGTCGGCATGATCGACCCGCCGCGCCCCGAGGCCCGCCCCGCCATCGAGACGTGCGCCGGGGCCGGCATCAAGGTCGTGATGATCACCGGCGACCACCCGCTGACGGCCGGCGCGGTGGCGCGCGAGCTCGGCCTGCTGCGCGACGGCCGGGTGGTGACCGGCGCCGAGCTCGACGGCATGGACGACGCCGCGCTCGAGGCCCAGGTCGAGGACATCGACGTCTACGCCCGCGTCTCGCCGGTGCACAAGCTCCGCGTCGTCACGGCGCTGCAGGGCTGCGGCCACATCGCGGCCATGACCGGCGACGGGGTCAACGACGCGCCGGCGCTCAAGAAGGCCGACATCGGCATCGCGATGGGCATCACCGGCACCGACGTGACCAAGGAGGCGTCGGCGATGACCTTGACCGACGACAACTTCGCGTCGATCGTGGCCGCCGTCGAAGAGGGCCGTGCGATCTTCGGCAACATCAAGAAGTACCTGATGTACCTCCTTTCGTCGAACATCGGCGAGATCGTGCTGATGGCCGGCGCCACGCTGCTGGCCATGCCGCTGCCGCTGTCGGCCGTTCAGATCCTGTACGTCAACCTCGCCACCGACGGCCTGCCTGCGCTCGCCCTGGCCGTGGACCCCCCGGAGGCCGACCTGATGCGCCGCGCGCCGCGCAACCCGCGCACGTCGATCTTCACGCGGCCCGTCGTGGTGCTGATGGTCGCCGGCGGCCTTTGGTCGGCCGCGGTCAACCTCGGCCTGTTCGCGTGGGCGTCGGCGTCCGGCCGCAGCGTCGACGAGGCCATGACGATGACCTTCGTGTCGCTGGTCTTGATCCAGTTCTTCAAGGCCTACAACTTCCGGTCCGACCGCCATTCGGTCTTCGACCGTCCGTTTGCCAACCGGTGGCTCAACGTGTCGATCGTGTGGGAGCTGCTCCTGCTGCTCGTCGTGATCTACCTGCCGATCCTGCACGCGCCCTTCGGCACCTTCAGCCTGCCGCTCGTCGACTGGGTGATCCTCGCGGCCCTCGCCGTGACGGTGGTGCCGGTGCTCGAGATCGTCAAGTGGATGGTGCGGCGCGAGTGGTTCGGCCGCCTGGACTGACGCGCCGCGATGACCAGGGTGCCAGGCGACGCCGCCCGGCCCGCGCCGCCGTCGGCGCTCGCCGCCAAGGCCGCACGGATCATGGCCGTCCTCGACGGCCTGTTCCCCGCCGCGCCGATCCCGCTCGACCATGTCGACCCGTTCACGCTCCTGGTCGCCGTGGTGCTCTCGGCCCAGACCACCGACAAGAAGGTCAACGCCGTGACGCCGTCCCTCTTCGCGCTGGCCGACACGCCGGAGACCATGGCGGCGCTGCCCGAGGCCACCATCCTCGCCACGATCCGCGAGGTCGGCCTGGCCCCGCAGAAGGCGCGCGCCCTGAAGGGCCTCAGCGCGATCCTCGTCGCCGAGCACGGCGGGCGCGTGCCCGACACGTTCGCGGCGCTGGAGCGGCTGCCGGGGGTCGGGCACAAGACGGCGTCGGTGGTCATGGCGCAGGCCTTCGGCCGGCCGGCCTTCCCGGTCGACACCCACATCCACCGCCTCGCGGCCCGCTGGGGGCTGTCGGACGGCCGCAACGTCGTCCAGACCGAGCGCGACCTGAAGGCGATCTTCCCCGAGGCGGCGTGGGGCCGGCTGCACCTCCAGATGATCCACTTCGGCCGCACCTACTGCCCGGCGCGCGGCCACGACCCGGCGCGCTGCCCGATCTGCAGCTGGGCGGCGGAGGGCGGTGAGGAATCGCGCCGCCGGTGACCGTCTCGCCCGTGCTGCGCAAGCTGCTGTTCGCGCTGGCGGCGCTGTTCTTGTTCGTCCTGGCCATCCAGCTGCTCAAGACCGGCGCCCGGACGCTGGCGCCGGTGGTGCGCGAGGCGTCGCTGATCCGCCACCCGATCAACGCCATGGGCCTGGGCTGGCTCGGGTCGTACCTGGTGCTGAGCGGCTCTCCGGTC
>WBZR01001869.1_pt1 | contig 24125 bp, 23 predicted proteins | sample 5204231 | NCBI WGS metagenome assembly WBZR01 (sample SAMN12412403, study PRJNA552823) | activated sludge metagenome | isolation source: activated sludge from anammox sidestream of wastewater treatment plant... | place: USA: Virginia | collected 2017-08
TGATACTCAGTGGAATTCAAATATGATAACAGAAAACGGGCTGGAGGGACTGAAGAAGCATGGTTTAGCACCTCCTCCGCGGCATAATGATATAGTTCAAATAGAAATGATAAGTAAAGCGGCGTGTCCATTATGCGGAAGTTCTAATACTATATTAAAGAGTCCGTTTGGACCCACTTTATGCCGCTCACTGCATTACTGCAATGACTGCCTGAACGCTTTTGAACAGTTTAAGCCGGTGGGATAATTTATATAATAGTTTACTTTTTGTATAAAAATCTATAGTTATTCTCCCATCAGGTCAAAGGACCTTACGGGAACAGAAATACAAAAAGGTCAGGTGATTGCCTGACCTTTCGATTTTTCAGTTCCATTGATTTGGCACATTAATCGTGCTCATGTCAGTTCTTCAGAACTGACCGTAGGGGGTTAAAACACTATTTTGGTATTTGTGCTTTAATATATTCAGCAGGTACAAGATAAATTTTTCCTACTTCGCCCTCATACGCTTTTGTTATCATTCCCAAAAAATCTCCTGCTTCAGTAAATACCGCACCGCCCTCAAGTGAAATTGGTTTGTTAGGTTTAATTTCAATTATGCCGGTATTTTTTGTCCATTTTTTTGATGCGGTCATCACTCCATCCATAGAGTAAACAACAGATGATAATGTATTTGGATAGTAAAACAGTTTTACCTTATCACCATATTTAACCGATGAAACAGAAGCATATTTAATTGGTTTAAATTTATCCGCTGAGCCGTATCTTAAAAATACAAGATCCTGTTTCTGATCAAGGTCATTTTCTTTCATATCATCAATGCCGGCAAGTGAGTCACTTGGCAAAATAACACTAAAATATCCTGCACCTTCAATAAGATTCATTAGCTGAAAATTAGTTACAAGTAAGCCATCTTTAAGAACAACACCTGTACCAATTTTAACAGGTTCTTTGTTGCGGTTATAAACCTGTACTCGTATTAAAGGGTTATCTTTCTGGCTAACCTTACCTACAGAGCGGTCAATTTTTTCAGCATAGGTAAGCTCTAAAGAAGGATCTTTAACAAGCGAAGCAGTATCTATCTGCTGATTGAACATAATTGTTTCAAAGGACATATCCCAGGTCAGCGTTCTGCCTGAAGAAATTGATGCATTTGATTCTTTAACATCAAATGGAAATGTAATTACATAAGTAAGTTTTTTATTTGGGTACATAGGGCTAAAAACAGAATTCATAAGTTCATCATTAAAGCTTCGCTCGGCTTTACGGGTTGTAAGCTTAAACAGAAGATCATCTTCTTCATACTGGAACCTGAGAGTTGAAAACCATACATTAAGCTGATTTGACCATGCGTAGGTGCATTCTTTTTCAACTTTAAGCAGAACTTGGGGGTCATCAAAATGATACTGCAAATATATATCCTTCGTGCCATCCGGATTTGAAGTTACTTTAATTTCTTTTACCGAAGTTCCTCCAATACGCATCATATCGGCATTAATATGGGCTTCAATCATTGCATCGTTGTTTAAGCTATCAGCTCTATTTTTCCACTTACCTGATACATCACTTTGAGCAAGTGTTGTCATACGTTCAAAAAATTCTTTATCAAGGGTAACATAAATATTTTCCATTCCGCTTCCATCGGGGTTCATTTGAATTTCACGTTTAACATCAAAACATCCTGAAGAAAAAAATAAAATTATCTGTAAGATCAATAAAGAGATAATTTGCTTAAAATTTATCTGTTTCATTTTATTTGATAAATTTACGTTTATAAATACTAACTTCGTATATCAGATGCTGTTTTATTTATCTGTTTTTGAACTAAAAATAAAACTAACATAAGTAAATTTAAAGGCAAAATGCAAATTATAAGAAATGCTTCCATATTTCCAGCCAGTGCGGAAATAACACATAAAGTAATATGCGTGGTAGAGCCAATATAGCTCCATAATCTAAGCAGCAGGCGGTTTTTTGCATAGTAAACTTTGGGATTTGGCTTTTGCTCATTGTGGTTTTCTTCATGATCTTTTTGAATCTTAAGCTGCAATGCGGAATATTTAAGATATATTGCAATAAGAAAGCGCTGAAATATATGTGCTCCTTCGGATTTAAGTCTGCTGCTTTCATCTTCATATTCTTTAATTTCTTCAATTATATTTTGAGCTCTGCCAAATGCAGCTTCAAGGAATTTATTCCTGTAAAAATCAAAAAAAAACGCCTGAACGGCAGTAGAAAATGCTCCAAGTATGCTTGCAGCCCAAATATATAAAACAGGGTCCCAATTAAGAAATGAATTACCCCAAAGTGAAACCTCATGCCAATGGAATTGTTTGGTTAAACCAATTCCAATTCCAATAAATACAAAAATACTGACAATATAGTCAACAAAGCCGTCAACAATTCTCCCGACTTTTGTTCCGTTTTTTTTAAGCCGCGCAATTTGTCCATCCGCACAATCAAGTACATTACTTGTAAAATACAGTAAAGCTCCAATAAAAAGAAATGTATAGCTTCCAAAGCCAAACAATATACCTGCAGTGCAGCCAATAGAAAGTGCAGCCACCGATATCATATCCGGGGTTAAATTAATTGAATAAGTAATCTTTACAAAAAGGAAGGCAAGCGGGCGGTATATGATAAGGTCTAATATTTCTTCAACCTCAACAGCTTTAAGCGATGCTTTGTATTGGGTGTAAAGACTCAATATTTATTTATCAGTTCGTAATATTTAATCATAACTAAAATTCAGTATTTATTAAGTTACTTCCAGTCAACTTCTTTACAGAATTTAACAATTGTATCCATAAGAAGTTTATTTTGTTCTTTAGTTCCAAGTGATATTCTTGCTTCTGTCCTGAAAGCTTCTTCATCAAGAAATTTAATCCTGAGATTCCTTTCATCAAGATATTTTTTAAGTCCAGGGCGAATTTCAACAGGAATATCAACAAGCATAAAATTTGCATAAGATTTAAAGGGCACAAAACCTTTAAGATAAAGAAATGTTTTATACATCATTTCTTTATCTTTTTCATATTGCTTGCCGATTTTTAAATACCAGTCAATATTTTTAAGAGCAATTTCTCCAAGTTTTTCAGATACTCTGTTGTAACCAAGATATCTTGTGGTAAAATTAATGAGCACATCCAGATTTTTTCCTGCAAAAGCATACCCTATGCGGAAACCTGCAAGTGCGAAAAACTTTGAAAAGGTTCTGCAAATAACAAGATTTGGATACTCATCAACATAAGGCTTAACATAATCATTTTCAGTTGAACCAAAACCCCAATAAGCTTCATCAATCATTGTAACGGTATCTTTTGTGGCATCCAAAAATCTTTTCAGATCTTTTGAATCAATACGGTTGCCGGTAGGATTGTTAGGCGAAGCAATAACAACAATTTTGGGTTTTGTATCATTGTAAATCTGTATCATTGTATCAACATCATACAGGTAATAAGGGATACCATCCATAGTACCTTTCTTCATGGGGTATTCAACATTTGTACCGCCTCGCTCAGAAGCAACTTTTTTATAATACCACCAAGCTTCTCTTGGAATTAGAATATTATCACCCGGATTTACATAGCAATGAATTATCTGTTTAAGCAGGTCTTCTGATCCGTAACTTAAAATTACCTGTTTTTCATCAAAGCCAAAATCATCAGCAATTTTTTTTGAAAGGCGTGATTTTATCCCAAACATAAAATCACGGGAGTACCATGAAAGATATTCCATATCTGCTTTTTTAAGAAACTTATAAACTTCAGGAACAGGTCCCGTTTGAGATTCGTTTCTGTCAAGAAACAAAGGGGTTTTAGGAAATTTTGTTTCTTTTGACTTTTTAAGTTTTTTTTCTGCTTTTTTTGATATGGATGACTTTTTAAGTTTTTTCTTTTTTGACATAAAATTATTTATTGTTTAAAGCTTCAACACCGGGTAGTTTTTTCCCTTCCAAAAATTCAAGACTGGCACCGCCTCCGGTAGATACATGGCTAACTTCTTTATCTAAACCTGCTTTTGCAATTGCCGCAGCAGAATCTCCTCCGCCTATAACAGTTACGGCACCAATTTTGGTTGCTTCTGCAAGTGCCTTTGCAATTTCAAATGTACCTTTTGAAAAGTTATCCATTTCAAAAACTCCCATTGGACCATTCCATACTATAGTTTTAGCTTTCAGAATCTCATCACGAAAAGCTGAAACTGTTTTAAAACCAATATCCATCCCAATTTTATCTGAAGGAATCTTATCTGCGGAAACTGTTGAAAATGAAGCATTGTTTTCAAATTTATCTGCTAAAACAACATCAGTTGGCAGAAGAAGTTTTGAGCCTGCTTCAGAAAGAATTTCTTTTGCAAGTTCAATTTTATCTTCTTCAAGTAATGATTTCCCTATCTCATATCCCATTGCCTTGTAGAATGTAAAAATCATTCCGCCTCCAATAAGTATCTTATCGGCTTTACCAAGAAGGTTTTTAATAACATCAATTTTCCCGGAAATTTTGCTGCCACCCAGAATTGCAACAAACGGATGCAAAGGGTTTGTTACGGCTTTAGAAAGATATTCTAATTCTTTCTGCATTAAATATCCAGCACCGCAAGTTTTTATAAATTTTGTAACACCTTCTGTAGATGCATGAGCACGGTGAGCCGTTCCGAATGCATCATTGATATACAAATCGCCGTAGGAGGAGAGTTTTTTAGCAAATTCAGAATTATTTTTTTCTTCTTCGTTATAAAATCGCAGATTTTCCAGTAATAAAATATCCCCATCCTGCAGGTCATTTACAATTGCGGCAGTACTTTCGCCAATACAGTCATCAGCAAATAATACCGGTTTATTAAGTAGTTCTGAAAGGCGAACAGCAACCGGTCTTAATGAATATTTCATATTCTTTTCACCTTTAGGTCTGCCCATGTGGCTTACTAATATTAGTCTGCCGCCTTCATTGATAACTTTTTTAATTGTTGGTAATGATTCTATTATGCGTTTATCATCAGTAATAACACCTTCGGTTTCCTTTGACATTGGCACATTGAAATCAACTCTGATAAATACTTTTTTTGATTTCAGTCCTCCGTTTTTGGAAAGGTCATCAATAGTTAATTTATTCATTTATTCTTCAAAATTAATAACCGGCTTTAATAACTTTATCAAGAAGATCAACTATTCTGCAGGAGTAACCCCATTCATTATCATACCATGAAACTATCTTAAAGAATCGTTTTTCACCTTTTAAATTATTTCCAACCGTTGCAAGTGAGTCATATATAGAAGCTCTGTCATCATGGATAAAATCAGTTGAAACAAGCTCTTCATTACAGTAACCAAGGATACCTTTTAAATAGGTTTCAGAGGCATTTTTCATTAAATCATCAATTTCTTCAATGGATGTTTCTTTTTCAGAGCGAAATGTAAGATCAACAGCCGATACATCAGCAGTTGGTACACGGAAAGACATTCCGGTAAGCTTACCTTTAGTAACCGGAAGAACCTCTCCAACAGCTTTAGCTGCACCGGTTGATGAAGGGATAATATTTATAGCAGCTGCTCTGCCCCCGCGCCAATCTTTTTTACTTGGACCATCAACGGTTTTTTGTGTCGCAGTATAGGCATGAATAGTAGTCATTAAACCTGTTTCAATTCCGATGCCCTCTTTAAGCAAAACATACACAACCGGAGCAAGGCAGTTTGTAGTACAAGATGCATTAGAAATTATATGATGAGATTTAGGATCGTATTCATTATCGTTAACACCTACAACTATTGTTTTAACTCCGCCTTTAGCGGGAGCTGAGATTATCACTTTTTTAGCACCTGCATCAATATGTCCTTTTGCTTTATCCATATCAGTAAACAATCCGGTACATTCAATGACAATTTCAACGCCAAGTGATTTCCAGGGAAGCTCTGCAGGTGATTTTGTTGCAGCAATGCATTTTATTTTTTCACCGTTAACAACAATAACATCATCGCCTTCTGTGGTAATTGTACCGTTAAACTTTCCGTGTACAGAATCATATCTCATCTGGTAGGCAAAATATTTTGCATCAGTACTTACATCAACAACCGCTACTACATCAATTTCTTTTCCCAATACACCTCGCTCTGCCATAGCACTTAATACCTGACGCCCAATTCTGCCAAATCCGTTTATTGCTACTTTTGCAGCCATTATAAGTTAAACTCCTGTTCTTTTGGTTAATTACAATTTGATAAATTTTCAGATAATTAATTACAAAAATACCCAAAATTGCTGATTTATTCAATGAATAAAGGTATTGTACTTTTCCAAAAATAAAAAGGCTGCCTTTATAATTAAGGCAGCCCATGAATTAATTATTAAAATTTATCTTTATTCGGTTGCCGAATAAGTACCATCAGCATTGAGAATTAAAGTATGAAGTTTGCAGGCATCCATTCCGGTAAAAGTAATATAATTTCCTTCAAGATCAGTTATCTTCATATCAAATAAACAAGTTGCACCATAGTCAGCTGGTATATCAACCCTGACAGATGAACCGTTTTCAAAAAGATCATTAGGTAAAATATCAGTTCCCCAATTTGTTGTTTCGTTTGGAGTAACATAAATATTATTAAGCGTTACACCTGTATTATTAGTAACAAAAAAATACAGTGCTTGAGAGTTTGTACTGTTTTCATTTAAAGCAAAAACAGCGATGGATAAAAATGCTGCAATGAGAAATTTTTTCATATATTTGAATTTTAGTTTAACATACTGCAAAATAGTTATTTATTTATGTATTATCAATTAGTCAATTTATATAGAATGTCATTTACAATAATTGATATAAAACATTGAAATTAGTAGTATAGATAACTATATTTGTGAATACTTTTAACAAAAATCGGCGGATTTCACCTCATTTTCACCCGAAATACGACTGATTTTATCAAAAAACTAACAAAAACCACTCAGTTTTTTAAAAATGTAATATACTTAAAATAAGGAGAATTTTAGCTTTTTATGGGTTCAACATCTGATCTGCGTAACGGACTAGTAATTAAATATAATGGCGAGCTTCATGTAATTGTTAAATGGGAGCACAGAACACCCGGTAATCTTAGGGCTTTTTATCAGGTGAAAATGAAAAACCTTAAGAATGGAAAAATGATAGAAAACCGTTTCCGTTCCGGTGAAGTAATAGATATAGTCAGAATGGAAACAAGAAATTTTCAGTATTTATATCATGATGGCTCCGGATATGTTTTTATGGATAATGATAACTATGACCAGGTATCAATAGCAGATGATATAGTTGGAGACCAAGCACAATTTATGAAGGAAAGTGAAAATGTACAGATAATGTTTGACGGAGAGAAGCCGGTTACAGTTGAAATTCCCCCGCATGTTGAATTAAAAGTAATTGAAGCACCTCCTGGAAATAAAGGTGATACTGCTACAGGCGGTACTAAACCTGTAAAAGTTGAAACCGGTGCCACTGTTAATGCACCAATGTTTATAAGTGAAGGTGATATTATTAAAGTAGATACAAGAACAAATGCATATCTTGAAAGAGTTAAAAAATAGTAATTAGTAAACCCGCAAATTAATAGCGTGAGGATAAAATAAGCAAAATGAAAACTGACCTGAATTACATTAAAAAACTATTAAAGATTCTGGAATCCGGAGAGATAAACGAAATTGAAATAGAAGAAGAAGGAACCAGAGTAAGAGTAGTTAAATCAAAAACACAGGAAACAGCTATACCGGCCGCACAATATATAACATACCCTGCTGCACAGCAGGTATTACAGCAAGTACCTGCAACATCGGCACCGGCATTGCAAAATTCAACTGTTCTCAAAACAGAAGAAAAGAATGATACAGCACCGGTAACAGCATCGGGAAAAGAACTGATTGAAATCCACTCGCCAATAGTTGGAACATTCTACCGTGCACCTTCACCAAATGCAGATCCTTATGTATCAGTTGGCACACAGGTAACAAAAGGTAACGTTCTTTGTATAATTGAAGCAATGAAGTTAATGAATGAAATAGAGTGCGAGTATGACGGTAAAATATCAAAGATACTTGTAGAAAATGCACAGCCGGTTGAATACAACCAGGTACTTTTCCTTATTGAGCCAAATTAGCTTACAGTATCAAACTATCACAATTTATTAAATCAACACCTAACAAGCCGCAAATAATTTCGGCATGAATTATACAGACTGAATATAAAGTGTTTAATAAAATTTTAATAGCAAACAGAGGCGAAATTGCGTTACGAGTAATTCGTACTTGCCGGGATATGGGCATTAAAACGGTTGCAGTATATTCCGAAGCAGATAAAGAATCTTTGCATGTCAGGTTTGCTGATGAAGCGGTTTGCATAGGTCCGTCACAATCACGTGAGAGTTACCTAAGTATCCCAAGAATAATAGCGGCAGCTGAAATTACCAATGCAGATGCTATTCATCCGGGTTATGGTTTCCTTGCAGAAAATGCTGAATTCAGCGAAATATGCACAGAATCAGAAATAAAGTTTATAGGACCTTCACCGGATATGATTAAATCAATGGGCGATAAAGCTTATGCAAAAGATACAATGAAGAAATCCAATGTTCCGGTAGTTCCTGGAAGTGATGGTATTGTTACATCAATTGAAGATGCAAAAAAAATTGCCAATGAGTTCGGTTATCCGGTACTTATTAAGGCATCAGCTGGAGGAGGCGGTAAGGGTATGAGGATTGTACATGAAGAAAGCGAAATGGAAAATAGTTACACAATGGCAACAAATGAGGCGTTAAATGCATTTGGGAATGGTGATGTTTACATTGAAAAATTTGTTGAAAACCCACGTCATATAGAAATTCAAATACTTGGAGATCAGTTTGGAAATGTAGTTCATTTAGGAGAGCGTGATTGTTCTGTTCAGCGCAGGCATCAAAAACTGATAGAAGAAACTCCTTCGCCATTTATAACAGAAGAAATCCGTGAGGCAATGGGAGCAGCAGCTATTAAAGGCGCTAAATCTGTTAATTATGAAGGTGCCGGTACTGTTGAATTTATTGTTGATAAGAACAAAAATTTCTATTTTATGGAAATGAATACAAGAATTCAGGTTGAGCATCCTGTAACTGAGCAGGTTACAGGGGTTGATCTTATTCGTGAGCAGATTGCTGTTGCATCAGGATTAAAACTTAAAGTTAAAGATGTAAAGCGTACCGGACACGCAATTGAATGCAGAATTAATGCAGAAAATCCCGATAAGAATTTTGCACCATCACCCGGTAAAATTACTACTTTTCACATGCCGGGAGGAATTGGTGTTAGAGTTGATACACACGCTTATACTAATTATTTCATTCCACCGTATTATGATAGTATGATAGCCAAGCTAATTGTTACTGCAGATAGCAGAGAGGAAGCAATTAAAAGAATGTACAGGGCACTTGATGAATTTATTATTGAAGGTATAAATACCACTATACCTTTCCACAAAAAAGTAATGAAGCATGAAAAGTTTATTGATAGTGACTATGATACAAGTTTTATTGAGAAATACGGATTAGCTTAGTGTATAAATTCATTACTCGTATCAGTTCCATGGAACTGCATTACAGATTAGCAGAAAACGGGCATATTGCCCGTTTTTTTTACCTCCAGTCAGTTCAAAAGACTTGACGGGAGGGAACTTACTTTCTTACAGTTGTTCTTTTATTTGCAGGTGATTTTTTACCTTTTGTTTTTTTTACTGCAGGTTTTTTAACTGTTTTGGGTTTTGCAGGTTTATTAGCAGGTTTATTAGCAGATTTACCTGAAGGAGTTTCGTCTGATATTTCGGTAATATCAGCATCGCCCCAAAGTTTTTCCAGAGAGTAGAAACTGCGGGTTTCGCGGAGAAAAATATGAATAACCACATCAACAAAATCAAGCAATACCCATGATTTCATTGCAGTACCTTCTTTATGCCAAACATGCTCTCCATCAATCTTGGTGCCTTCTAAAACAGCATCAGCAATTGCCTTAACCTGCGGCTCAGAAAATGCGGTACAAATAACAAAATAGTCTGCAATTGTTGTGATCTTGCGGAGATCGAGGATCTTTATATCTTCGGCTTTTTTTGATAAGGCAAGTTCTGCAAGTCTGAAGGCGAGTTTTTTTGAATCCAAATTATATAAACTTTCTAATTATATAAACTTTCTATTAGTTAGTTACTTAAATTTTATGATAGATAAATAAATCTTTCACAAATATGAAAATAGAGTTAGTATCTTCAAATCATAATTGATTAAACATAATTATCAAGGTTTGGTTTGAGTTTCGGTTGAATGTTTAAACGGCATAAGCTCCTCGTAATCTTTACCAATTACAACTGTTGCATCAAGAAAATAATTTTTATTCATTTGTTGTATAACATATTTATCGGCTACACCCAAGGCAAGTGCAACAAGCTTTGCATTTTTAATATTTCCTGCTCTATCAATTACCATAGTAGTTTTAATATCCTGAGTTGTAAAATTTCCCATTTCAACTACATCAAAGCCTTTTGAGCGAAGGTATTCGGTGAATTTATCTGCAATGCCGGGAATACCGCAGCCGTTTTGAACATCAATTTGCAAAGTGCCTCCTGATGGCTGCTTAGTTAAGTATGTGGTTGAGTCAACCTTAAGAGTTTTAATTTCTGTTTGCGGAGTTGTAAATCTTTTGAACAGGTTATAAAAAAGAAAAAGGGTTAAAACAGCCAGCAGAATAATTAAAATATTTACAGAATAATTCTTGAACTTGTTTACAAATTCACGGGAATCTGCTGATGGCATTTATTACAATATAGATTTATATTTTGATTAAGTTTTTGCCCGGCAGTTACCTTCCATACCAAAAAGGGTTGTAATAACCATAATAATTATTATCATAACCATAGTAACTGCCTTTGGTATTAAAATAATTTATACTTATGTACATATCCTTTGTAGGCTGGTAATCCAGCGATACCCTGCTTAGATTAATACCATTAAAAGAATTCTGAAAATCTTTATTAAGTCCCGGATTATTTGAGCCAATTGAAGCATAAGGAGAATATTGTAAAGTAACATCGGCGCTCAGGTTCATGTTCTTTAAAACTTTATAGTTCATTGTTGCTGTATATGAAGCAAGACTGACAGATGCGTTACTGCCGGTCATAACAGACATATTAAAGGAATGGGAAATTGAAAAATTCTTTGGGTTTATAAATCCAAGAATTAAACCGTTTGAACTGTTCTTTAATTTAGTTCTGGTTTTATTTGGAATTTCTTTGAATTGAGAAAAAGTTGATACTGTTACAAGAGCAAAAATTATTGCTATAATTGCTGATTTTTTCATTTTTTGCTGTTAAATTATATACAGAATAATAAATTTTGGTATATAAATCAATTGATAAATACTGCTACAATTGTAAATTTATGTAATTTAATAAAATTTAAATTACAGTTTTATATAATAAAAAAGAGAGAACTTCATTATAAAGTTCCCTCTAAATAAACAGATTAAGGTTATGCAGCCTAAAGTAAAGTTCCGGATTTCTTCACCGGTAGGCAATATTTCATACTATACTTTTTTGATTCTTCCTTTATCCCGGTTGGAATATTGTAGAAATTAAACAATTAACTATAAAACAAAATTAAAATTTACAAAATGATGCCTTAAGATTATTCCATAATGATTAACCGATTTTAGTTAATTAATGTCATATCCTAAATGTTTTATAATGATAGCCCAGAAAATGGTCTAGATTTAAAGTAAATTTTCCAACTTGTGTTATACATAACTTTCAAATATATATTTGAAAAATATTGATAAAAAACAAAAACTTTTGAAAACTCATAAGTCAATAACCCTAAATACCAATAATATATTCTAAATTTTAAGTATTTTTACAACATTTAACACATTAAAGTATAGAAGTCGATGAAAGCATCAGATGACCTTTTTCAGCTCATAAAATCGATGAGTAAATCAGAAAAGGGATATTTTAAAAAATTTGCAGCAAAGCACACAATTGGCAAAAAAAACATATATGTAAAACTTTTCGATGCAATAGATTCTTTTACAGAATATAATGAAGCAGCAATAAAAGCAAAATTTAAAGGAGAAAAATTTATTAATAAATTATATTCTACTAAAAATTATTTATTTAATTTATTGTTAAAATCATTAAGTTCATATCACTCAGATAAATTTTCAGTTTCAAAACTTCACATGATGATGATTGAATTGAATGTATTATTTGAAAAAGGACTGTATAAACAGTTTAAATCTCTGCTCAAAAAATCCATTTCTATTGCAAAAGATAATGATAAACCTTTTTTTCTGGCACATTTATACAATAAAGCATTAACAGCTTTGGTTACCGATTACTATGAAAACAGCAATGTATTTGATTATAAAAGTCTAAAGGAAACAGCTCTGTTAAATTTAGAAACTATTTCAATAAATGAACAATATCATGTTATATACAATGATATGTTTATGTTTTCAAAAGAAACAGGAACCCTGCGAAATGAAAATGATCTTAACAGACTGAATGAAATTATAAATAACCCATTAATGCAAAATTCATCATTGGCAAAAACATTTGACGCAAAATTCAGGTATTATACAATATTGGGTTATTATTACAGACTAACCGGAGATAATAAAAACTGGCTAAAACAACGTTATGAACTTGTTAAACTTATGGAAAGTGAAAAAAAATTCATCAAAGAAAATCCCAGAAGTTATGTAATGGCACTGAACAATTACCTGGATGCCTGTATTCATTCCGGAAATATGGATGAGTTTTTAATATTGATAGAGAAGCTGAAAAAATTTACAGCTCAGTTTGAAAATAAAAAAGAATATATTGATCTTCATATCAGGTCATTTCAAATGATAAGTGATCTGGAAATGATTTATGCCATAAAAATATCTGATGAAGGGAAAATCAGAGAAATAATTGAAAATATTGAGAATGGATTTAAAAAATACAAAGAAAAAATTCCTGAGAACAGAAAACTTACAATATATAACAGGATAGCTTTTGCATGTTTTATAATAAAGGATTATGATAGAAGTATTTTTTATTTAAATAAAATACTTAATGTAAAAAATAAAAATATTGAACCAAAGCAGCAAATTTTTGCCAGAATCAGAAGCCTAATTGTAAATTTTGAAGCCGGAAATTATGAACTGCTTGAGTACAATTTAAGAACAACAAAACGATATCTTGAAAAGCATAAAAGGATATACAAGTTTGAAAAACTTATTTTAGATTTTATTTCAAAAGCTTTAAATTATTCAATGGATTCTGAAAGAATTATGCTTTACGAAAAACTGAAAAATGATATAAATAAGATCTCAACAGATAAATTTGAACAAAATTTCCTTAAAGAATTTGATTTTTCAGCATGGCTTGAAAGCAAAATACAAAAAACTGATATTTTAAATATATTACGGCAAAGGACAATATAAAAAAAGACTCCCTAATGGGAGCCTTTTTTATAAACTAATTTTTTTATAAAAATTATTTTATCAGTATCATTTTCTTTACATCAGTAAATCCATTGGCATCTATTCTGTAGAAGTATAAACCTGAGGCAAACTGCGAAGCATCAAAATCCACAGTGTAATTTCCAGCATTCATTTGCTTGTTTACAAGCATTGCAACTTCTCTGCCGGTAATATCATAAACAACAAGTTTAACAAAAGATGCTGAGGGAATACCGAATTTAATATTTGTTACAGGGTTAAATGGATTTGGATAATTCTGTTTCAAAGAAAATTCAGTTGGTATTGTATTAGGTTCGGGCTGAATACCTACTGTTCCTTGAATTTGTCTGGAACAATATGCACCTGAACCACCAGCATGTGACCAAACAACCAAGCTTGAATCAGAAAAAGCTGAATTCCAGTAACCTGCCCTGCAGCCGCCAAAACCTTCATCACCTGCAACATTGTTAGACTGAAAATTAGTGCCAAGCGAAGTACCGTTAAATGAACGGTAATAATGCTGCCCCCCGTGATTTGAATAACCCGCAACAAACCTGCCGTTTCCAAGATCTATTCCCTGCAGACTTATAAGCAGTGTTGTATCACTGGTAAAATCAATATATTGAGGTGTAAACGAGCTTGAGACTCCGCCTGTTGATGAATATTGATACCTGAAATCCCAATCAGCGCCAGAATATAACCTTCTGTATCCAATAACCATTTTACCTACACTTGATCCGCCATTTGAGGCACAAATTGCAGCAAGTACGTCAGCGGTTTCGTTTAATACAAATGTATTTCCTGCTGGAACAGTTGATCCATAATCATTACTCCATGCAATATATATGTTTTTACCTTGAGCTGTTCCCGCATGGTTATAAACTGTATATATCTTATCACCGGAATTATTAAAATAGCAAATATCAGTATAAAGATATTGAACAGGTGAACCATTTGAATTCCAATAGAAACCATTAGGAGCATTCGGCTGCTTAAATGTTAAAGTTGATGATGTAAACGGATTTGTTATAACAGCAAACCTAGAGGTAAACCTTGATGAACCGGCAGAATCAAATGAAGCTGTAATGTAAACATAACTGGCACTTGTATAATTTGTATTATCACTTGTAACTTTTGGGTTATAATAATTAACATTTGTGCTACCAGCGCCGCCAAAACTAAAATAAGATTCAATACCTGTTCCTGTTCCAATATTTGCCCTAAATATACCAGAAAAAGAATGTCCATTATAAGTATAACCAAATGTACAATAAACTAAAGTATCAGTGCCGCTTATGATTGGTTCAATATCAAGCTCACCCGGGCGGCAATCTACCGATGAAACAAAACCGTTATAAGTATTTTTAAGCACCCAGCTAGAACCGCCGTTATAAGATACATAAACTTTGATCATATCACCGCCCCCATTTACATACTCAGTAGTAGCAGCAAAAATTGCTGAAGAACGATTAGAACTTGCAGTAGCAACTGCCCAGCATCCTGCAGTAGAAATAGTTGTAACATAATAATCAGTTTCAGGAATAAAAGGTGGTTTTGAATCCATTTGCACATATCTTTCTTTTACACCATCTATATTAGGGTCGTTAACAGGCGGAGGGTAAGGGTGAACGCCGTCTATTTCATCCAATCTCTTTCTTAACCTTTCAGCAGTAACAAGGTCATTGTTTAACCTTGCAGTATGCAGCTGGTCAAGCAGAGATTGTTTTTCAGCAGAAAACTGCTGATTGCCAAACTGATTAGATGAGCTAAACTGCTGAGAAGTACTGCCGTTATTGCTTAAAGGATAGAGCATATTTGAAGGTTCATTATTATATGGTTTATCCTGCGAAAAAAGCGATAAGCTATAAATAGTCAGTAAAAAAACTGCAAGCACTGAGCTATATAAAATCCGCTTTGAATGAAAAGATAAAATGTGTAACATTTTGTTCTCCTATTTTAATTGGTATTAAATTTATTATATTTTTTATTCCCCGATTTGTTTTCATTTTTTTTTGCTGAACAGTTTACAGCATTTTCAAGCATTTTGCAAGCACGGCTAATTACCTGATCTTTAGTTCCGTTGATTTTTATACTTAGAGCATCAACTAAAGCGTGGGTTTCAGGTTTAAGTCTGTATCCTCTTGATACAGATTCAACAGATAAATCATCAATTGATTTTTCTTTCAGAAAATTATTGGACGCTTCTCTTTCCATTTTTGCCTCCCAGAATAAATGTGCACGTGCACATTTATTTTACAAATATATTTCATTGATACTGCATTGCCAAAGAGAAATTTTAGAAAATTAAAGTAAAAAATTCATATTGAAAGTTCAAAAAACCTCAATTTCAGTATAAAAAGAGTATTTATTTTTATTAAAAATTAAAGTAAGTTATTGAATATTCATAAAAATATATTATATGATACAAAAAAATCTTATAAACATATTAAAAACCCTTGATAAAACTGAACTTAAGGAATTCCACAACTTTATTAACTCAAAGTATTTTAATACAAATGAAAGAATAGTAAGACTATTCGATCAAATTCAATTATTGACACAGGGGGATTCTGCTGATAAGTGCAGTTTTAACCCCGAAGTGTTATTTAAAAAAATATACGGAACCAGAGAGTATGACGGGAAAACATTCCGGTATCTGCTTTCAACCCTTTATAGTTTATTAGAAAAATTTTTAGCTATAACATTAATTGAATCTAACGAAACAGAATTACAGAAATTTACTATAGAAAGCCTTATAGAAAGACGGCTTTTTAAACTTGCTGAAAAAAATCTTACAGAAATTGAAAAAAATATCGGCATTAATCAGTTAATTCAGGGTGAGTATGTTTATCACAAATCAGATATAGCATTATTATGGCATCAGCTTTATTTTCTTTCAAATAAACAGGATCCGCTTATAGAAAAAAGATTAGAGCAAGGTGAGCTGCAGATGTTCAGTTCTGTGGTCGAGCTCTCTCATATATACCAGATACTGCAGCGGGTAAGTCATTCTTACAACCGTCCTTTGGGAGAAAATATAGTGATTGAATATCTGAAATATTTTGATTTCAAAAAATTTATAAAATATATTGAAAAAAGTGAAGCAGTAGGAAAACAAATAAGTACTAATTACAGGCTTCAAAAAGTAATAAGAATATACCTGTGTTTTATGGTGACAATGCTTGATATTACAGATGAAGAATATTTTGAAAAGATGGTTAAACTTATTGATCAAAATTCTGCTTTATTTGGTAAACCTGAATTGCAAAATCTGCACAGAATGCTTACTTCCTGTTGTTTAAGAAAACGAAAAGTAATAAATGAAGAAAAATACCTTAAGAAACTTTTTGAAGTTATAAAACAGGGAGTTTCCTTAGACTTATATACATCTTATACTGCACCATATATGAATGTTATAAATTTTTTAATGATTTTTCAAACAGCTTTACAGCTTGAAGAAATTAACTGGGCAGAAGAGTTTTTAAAATTATATGGTGAGCGCTTATCGCCTGAATATTCAGAAGATTTAATAGCATATTCATTTGCTTCATTATTATTTCAAAAAAAGCAATTTGAAAATTCAATTTCAACACTTGCAAAAGTTAAGTTTAAACTTTTCAGACTTAAAATACCTGTTAAAACTCTGCAATTAAAACTTCTTTATGAATTGGGATATTACGAGCAGGCATTTAATTTGGTAGATTCGTTTTCTCATTTTATATCAACAAACAAAAAGATTAGCAATGAGGAGAAAAACAATTATCATGATTTTCTGATTTTTTATAGAGAAATATTAAAGACAAAATCAACCGGTGGAAAGATAAAATACCGCTGCAGAGCGGAACTTCAAAAAGCAAGTATGCTTCCCGATAAAAAATGGCTTATAAAAAAAGCAAACGAACTTTAATCACTTTTCTCCTCAAATCATAATATTAACAGATCATATTATTAACAGATCATATTATTGAGAGCAGAAAAATTCTTACACCAACCAAAAACAAAGCTGCAGCAAGAACTTTTAAAATTATTTTACCGTGAATCTTTTTGGAAAGCATAGCACCAAGCTGTGCACCGGCAATAACCCCAACAGCAAGATACATAGTTTTTACAGCACTTTCCCATGTAAATGTACCGTTTAAAATGTGTGTTAAAGTCCCGGTAAATGCCATTATTGCAAGAATAAAATGTGAGGTAGCAGTAGCAATATGAACAGGAAAATTAAGCAAATTTACCATTGCTGGAACATGGATTATACCTCCCCCGATGCCAAGCATACTTGAAATAAAACCAACAGCTACACTTACCAAGATACCGGTTTTATTTTCAAATGCATAATAGTATTCATTATCATCGCTGTCAATAATGAATCTTTTTTTATAGTGTTCCGGAAATTGTTCTGCCGGTTTAGCATTGGATTTAGTCTTAAAAAACAAAAACACTGAAACAATGGAGAGAATAATTCCGAAAATAATATTAAATAAGTTTCTGTTTATATAATTAACCGTATAAGCACCTATTATAGCACCAGGAATGGCTGCAACAGAAAATACAAATCCCGAGCGGTAATCTATTTTTTTCATTCGCGAGTATGCTATTGACCCCGAAGAAGCATTAAAGAAAACAACTGCAAGAGAAATACCGGTTAGAAATTCGGGATTAGAACCCGGGAACATAAGCAGCAAAACCGGCATAAGGATAAATCCGCCTCCGGCACCAACCAAGGTGCCAAAAGTGCCAACCAGAAAACCAATTATTATTAATGAAATGTTCAGCAAAGCTGAAACGGAAATTTATTTTTTTTTAATTCTGCTTATTTTGAAAGAATTTCTTCATAATATTTTTCATAACGGGGAATTATTTTTTCAGCTGAAAATAATGAAGTGGCTCTTTCAAGGGCATTTTCGGAAAATATTTTATAAATATTAGGATCATCAAGAAGTTTTAGGGCATAATCTGCCATTTTGTTAACATCGCCAATTTCTGCAATGTAACCGGTTTCACCATGCAGGTTAAGCTCGGGTAAACCGCCGGCATTAGAAGAAACTACAGGAACTCCGCATGCCATTGCTTCTAATGCAGAAAGTCCGAAACTTTCAGATTGAGACGGCATAAGAAACAGATCAGCAACGGAAAGAATTTCAGTAATTGACTCCTGCTCGCCGTAAAATTTTACATCATCGGCTACACCAAGATCTTTTGCAAGATATTCGCATTTGCTTCTATCGGGACCATCACCAATAAGCAGAAGTTTTGCGGGAATTTTATCTCTGATAATTCTGAAAATTCTGATTGCATCATCAACTCTTTTTAATCCTCTGAAATTTGATGTGTGTACAAGTATTTTTTCACCATTTTTAGAAAACTTTTCTTTAAGGCAATCAGTTTCACGGTTTGATATTTTTTTGTAAATTTCAAGATTAATAAAGTTTGGAATTACCCTTATATCTTTGGTAATTTCATACTGACTTTGTGTTTTTATTTTTAAAAATTCAGAAACAGCCGTAACACCATCAGACTGCTGAACTGAAAATTTCATAGTAGGCAGAAAGCTTATTTCCAGACCGGTTAAAGTAATATCTGTTCCATGAAGTGTTGTAATTATTTTTATATTATGATTATTTTTCTTTTTATTAAGCACTTCACTTTTAATTATTTCTCTGGCAAGATATGCACTAGTTGCGTGAGGAATAGCATAATGTGCGTGAACAAGATCAAGCCCGTTGAATTTAGCTACCTCAACTATCTTACTTGCAAGTGATAAACTGTAAAGCGGGAAATCAAATAGCGGATAAGATGCATTTTCAACCTTGTGAAAGAAGATGTTATCAGAAAATCCTGTGTTAAGCCGCATAGGCATACTATATGAAATAAAATGGACCTGATGTCCTCTGGAGGCAAGCTCAATGCCAAGCTCTGTTGCTACAACTCCGCTTCCGCCGTAAGTTGGATAACATAAAATACCTATTTTCATAAATAACAATAAATAAGAAAACTATTTGGGATTAAATTAAATGAAAAAAAACAAAATAAGAAATATTGTTATTACTTACTATTACCCGGAATTTACTGAAAACCAATATTAATTATATTTTAATAAAATGTCCTATAAAGAAATATCAATATATGTTCAAAAAAACAAATAATGATAACACAATTAAAAATCTTTTTTATCTATGCCAATATGACATAATGCAAAATCATATTTTACAGGGTCGTTGTGATCAAACTTTTTCAAATTATCAGTTAACTCCAAAGCAAAATTAAGATCAACTGTTCTGCGGTTTATCAATCCCAGCTTTTTTGAAATGCGGGCAATATGTGTATCAACAGGCATAATAAGTTTTGAAGTACCAATTTCACTCCATAACCCTGTATCAATTTCATCTTTTCTAACCATCCATCTCAGAAAAAGATTCATCCTTTTACATGTACTTTTATTTTGCGGATTTGAAAATAAATAATGATAATAACTGTTTTTAGCTTTATGGATATTTTTATTTAATCTTTCAGTAAAGCTGCCAAGAGCGGGCAAAATATTTTTATCATCTTCAGCGTATCCTGAAATAAAAAAATTTTTCAATGAACCCGACTCCTTTAATGCAATATTTAAGGTACTGAACATCTCAGCAATATCAATATATGAATTAAACCGGTAATACAAACTCTTAAAATATTTTTTATCTTTATGTTTGGAAAAATTTATGGTAAATTCGTAAAGATTTCTTCCGGTTTTGTTAAATAAACGGTCTATAAAAAAATTAATCTGATCAACAGAGCCGTATGAATAAGCTGCAGTAATAAGCCCGGCAAGCTCAATATCCTTTCCGGTTTGAAATTCATAAAGATTCCACACAGGATCTTTTGAAGAAAATTTATTTTTATAAAACCGGTAATGATTTTCCAGTTTTTTCTTTAAATCAGATTTATTCAATAATTTTAAAGTATGAAAAAAGTTTTTTTAATAGGATCAGATTCAATTAATACAGAAATCAGAGAATTACTAAAAAACAAAGCTGATTTCGCAAAAAATATTGAATCTGCAGAAATTATAATAAACACAACAAACTATCCGTCATCAGAAAAATCAAAAGAGCTGAAATTTATAGATTCACATTCGGCTGCCCATATTCCCGTTTTTTCATCATCTCTTTGTGAAACTGCAGCTGAACAATGCACATTACTGGTTTACCCGGAGCGACTTATTGGAATTGGACTTTATGATACATTTTCAAAAGCGAAACGGCTTGAAATAGCACCATCAAAAATAACAGATAAAAAAATTCTTAAAAATGCAGAAAATTTCTTCAATGAAACGGGAATATTATATTCAATAGTACCAGACAGAACGGGTCTGATTTTTCCAAGGATAGTTGCAATGATAATAAACGAAGCTGTACAGGTGTACAGCGAAAAGATTTCCACGCGAGATGATATTGATACAGCAATGAAACTTGGTACAAATTACCCGTTTGGTCCGCTTGAATGGGCTGATAAAATTGGAATCGGGTTAGTATATAATATACTTTCAGCAATGCAACTTGATTTTGGTGAAGACCGATACCGCCCTCACCCTGCTTTAAAAGAAATGATGCTGCTGAATAAAAAATTTTACAGCTAAATTATAATTTAAATTTCAATTTCATCCAAACTCTTAATCCATTTAATATTATTATCACGTTTAAACCATGTAATTTGACGTTTTGCAAACCGGCGGGTATTTTGCTGAATAAGTTCTGTCATTTTATCTTTTTCAATAGTTCCATCAAGGTAATCAAATACTTCTTTTGCGCCAACGGTATTTAATGAATTATGAGTTTTATAGTGATAATTATTATTTTTAAGAATTTTAATTTCATCAATCATTCCTGAATCAATCATACTAATTACGCGGTTATTTATTCTGTTATAAAGTTCAATCCTTTCTGTATTTATGCCGTATATTAAGGGTTTAAAATTTATTTTTATTTTTTTCTTTTGATATTCTGTAATAGTTTTACCCGTTGTATAAAAGACTTCTAATGCCCTTATTACAGGTCTAACTTTAATTTCCTTCATTTCAGAAAAATATTCGGGATCATTTTTTTTGAGTTCATTTATAAGGTAATCAAATCCTTTTTCATCTTTTAATTTATACAGTTCCTGCCTTTTAGCTATTAACTGCTTGTCAAGGTTTTCATCCGTTTCCAATTCAAATAATCCATAAATAAGTGAGTTGATATAAAGCCCGCTGCCGCCTGCTATTAAGGGAATTTTCCCCTCATCAATAATACTGTTTACAAGCAAGCGTGCTTTAGTTCCAAACACTCCCGCATTAAATTCATCTTCAAGCTCCAGCTCGTTTATAAAATGATGTTTAAATAGCTTAAGTTCATAGGCAGTTGGCTGAGCTGTAGTGATAGGTATATGTTTATAAATTTGACGAGAATCAGCTGAAATTATTTCAACAGATTTACCTGAATTATTCCGGATTTTTTTTGCGAGATTAATTGTAAGAGCTGTTTTACCCGATGCGGTTGGTCCTGTAATGACAATTACTTTTGGCTTTGACATAAATTTATAAAAATATCAATGTTTCCAGCCTTCAGCTCCTATTAAAGGAACAAATTTGAAGTAATCATAGTATTTTTTGTTAAATCCGGTTTCAGTGCGGGTAATTTCAAGAAGCTGCTGAGATTCTTGATTACCAACAGGGATAATCAGCTTCCCCGCGGTTTTTAACTGTGTTAATAATTGATTTGGGACTTCGGGTGCCCCCGCAGTTACTATTATTTTATCAAATGGTGCGTGTTCTTCCCACCCAAGTGTTCCATCATCAAGTTTTAAATGCACGTTAAAATTGAGAGAAGCTAAAAGTTCTTTTGCGTTTAGATATAGCTTGTTAATTCTTTCAACCGAATAAACTTCAGCACCAAGTTTTAAAAGTACTGCAGCCTGATATCCCGAACCGGTACCGATTTCCAGAATTTTATCTCCAGGTTTCACACCCAATACCTGTGTCATATATGCTACAGTAAACGGCTGAGAAATTGTCTGGGCACATTCAATTGGCAGTGCATTATCATCATAGGCAAATTTTCTTAATGCATCTGAAATAAACTTTTCCCGCGGAATATCATAAATAGCTTTAAGGATATTTTCATCCTTTATACCTTTATTCCATAATCCTTCTACAAGTTTTTTCTTTTCTTCTTCAAGCAGAAACATACAAACTATTCTTCTTCCATTTCTTCAAAAATTTCCTTTACTTCTTCTTTAACATCCGTAGATTCAAGCTCTTTCTTCATTTCGCGCTTAAGTTCATCCATTGACTTAACAAATTTAAGCTTTCCATCTTCAGCAATAGAAAGACTGCCTGTTTCTTCTGAGAGAATAATTACCATTGCATTTACATCTTCGGAAGCACCTAAACCTGCCCTGTGTCTGGTGCCAAGTTTTTTGTTTTCTATTTTTTCAACTGATGAGAGCGGCAGAATACATCTGGCAGCTACAATAGTGTTATTATTTATAATAACAGCACCATCATGCAGAGGTGATTTTGTGTTGAAAATACTTATAAGGAGTTCTTTGCTTACTTTTGCCTGAAGCTGCTCACCTGTTTCAACAAAGCTGGTTAATCTATCACCCATAGAAATAACAATAAGAGCTCCCTGCTTACGCTGCTGCAGTTCAGTTAAACCTTCAATTATCTCATTTATAGTTTCACTTGCATTAATTTTTAAGAAATATCTTGCAAAACGGGTTCTTCCTATTACAAGCAAAAGTCTTCTAATTTCAGGCTGAAACAGAATAATAATGGCAATTACCCAAATATCGGTTAAACGGCTGAATATCCAGCCGAGGGATTTCATATTGAAAGTCTGAGCTATTAAAGATGCCAATATAATAAGGGTTAACCCAAGAAATATCTGTGAAGCAATTGTGCCCCGCATTACAAGATATAACTTATAAAAGATATAAGTAACTATAATTATATCAATTATATCAATTAAGCTTACCGATACAAAGCCCATCTTGAAGAGTTCCATGGATACTAATTTAATGATTTGGCTTTTTACATAATAGTTAATAATTTTGAATTATAATAATTAAAATTAATCTAAAAAATTGAAAAATGAACTGATACGCTGCCCGTGGTGCGGCACAGATGAACTTTATGTAAAATATCATGATGAAGAATGGGGGGTTCCATTACATGATGAGAGAAAACTTTTTGAATTTTTAATCTTGGAAGGCTTTCAGGCAGGATTAAGCTGGAGGACAATATTATACAAAAGAGAAAATTTCAGGAAAGCATTTGATAACTTTAATCCTGATAAAATTGCAAGATATAACAAAAATAAGATAGAAAAACTTTTAAATAACGCAGGAATAATAAGAAATAAACTGAAAATTAATGCTGCTGTAACAAATGCACGGGCTTATTTAAATATACTTCAAAAAACCGGTTCATTTAATAATTATCTTTGGCAATTTACAGATGGCAGAGTTAAAAGAAACAAATGGAAAACCTTAAAAGAAATTCCAGCCAGAACAAAAGAATCTGATACAATGAGCAAACAGTTAATAAAAGACGGATTTAAGTTTACCGGTTCAACAATTTGCTATGCCCACATGCAGGCAACGGGAATGGTAAATGACCATTTGGTT
>WBZR01000697.1_pt3 | contig 24076 bp, 27 predicted proteins | sample 5204231 | NCBI WGS metagenome assembly WBZR01 (sample SAMN12412403, study PRJNA552823) | activated sludge metagenome | isolation source: activated sludge from anammox sidestream of wastewater treatment plant... | place: USA: Virginia | collected 2017-08
ATTATAGGGCAGAAACGATTTTCAGACCAGTTGTTGTTGACCAGCAGGATATTTCCGTGGTGTTTTGAAGGTTGAGGGCTGTTTTATAAAGCGATGAACGCGGGTTGTGGGTATTGACCAGTGGAAGTAGGGTCTGGGCTGCCGATTTACAGAACATCTGCAAATCCACGTTTGGTTTTCATGAAAAAGGCGTATCCGAGCTGGCAGAGCAGCAGACCGAACAAGGTTGCGAAAATTAAAGGAGGCCAACTCGGCATGGCGCCGTTAAGCACCACGGCGCGCACGGCTTCGACAACACCGGTCAGCGGATTGAGATTAACGACCCAAACCCAGTCAACGGGGAATCGATCGACTGGCCAGATGATCGGGGTGAGAAAAAAGCCAATCTGCGCGATCAACGCGACGATGCGCCGCATGTCGGGAATGTAAACCCCGAGCGAGGCGAACAACCACGCCAGCCCCAGGGAGATGAGGAAAATCGGAATGAGAACAACAGGTAATAAAAGCGTGGTGACGGGTAGCGTATGGTTGAAGATCAAGTTGGCCAGCAGGAACAATACCATGCCAATCGCCGTCGGGATGACGATGCCGCCGACAGTTGACGCCGGTAGTATTTCGACGGGGAAGACCATCTGTTTAACAAAATTGCGGCTGGCAGCGACAATGCCCGAAGCAGCCGTCGCGGTGATGGAAAAGATCTGGTAGGTCAGCATGCCGCCGTACAGACCGAGCACGAATTCCGCCCGACTGCCTTTGCCAGCAAAGATCATTCCGAAGACAAAACCATAAACGCCCAGCATGATCAGAGGATCCAGCACGACCCACCCCTGACCGAGCAAACTGCCGCGATGATTGGTTGATAAACTGGTACGGCTGAGTTGAAACAGCAGCACCCGGTGCTGAATAAGAGATCGGATCAGCGCCAGGGGTGACAGGAAATGCGAGACAGGTTCGTCTGCTGCTTGATGGCGAATCAGGGCCTGGGTATCGGATGAATCAGTCATGGTCATACAAAGAGTTATGGTATCGCAAAGGATGCGCACCTGCGAAGTGTTGGATGGAGTTGTGAAAAATTGTTAAAGCAAACGCGGTATCTGGCTGATGCGCAGCCTGGACAGCGGCGTGAAGCTGCATTGGTCGGGCGGGCGTGGCACAAGGAACAAGCGTCCTGACGGCTGTAGTCACAAGCGGATTATTGCGGTTATCATAGGGGTTCATGGCACGTAAAGACCATCCTAATTTTTCGCCCCGCAGCGACAATCGGCGGGCTTATCACGAGTATGAAATTCGTGCCAAGCTGGAGTGTGGAATTATTCTGACCGGATCAGAAGTTAAAAGTCTGCGGCAGGGCAATGTCAGCCTGCAGGAAGCGTATGCCCGGGTGGAAAAGGGAGAGCTGGTGCTGCACGGGATGCACATTGACCCATATGACAAGGCAACCCTGGCTTGGAATCATGATCCCAATCGTTCGCGGCGGCTTTTGGCGCATCGACGGGAAATTCGTAAGTTGGAAGATGAACTGAAGATACGTGGCGCTGCCCTGGTGCCGCTGGCGGTTTATTTCAAAAATGGACTGGTGAAAATCGAGCTGGGTGTCGGACGGGGCAAAAAATTGTTCGACAAGCGGGATTCGATCAAAAAGCGTGAACAGCAGCGCGATCTGCAACGTATCATGTCAAGGCGATCGTAAGTGTTTATCAGCGGTGGCTGATATGAGAAGCGATTTGGCGATATTTTAGCGATATAGTCGGCGTCATTAATTGAGGCCGTTTGTTTATTGAGCTGATGGTAAGGATCAATGTGAGTAAGGGAAAAGTTGTTGTAGCGATGAGCGGCGGGGTTGATTCATCGGTGGCTGCTGCGCTGTTGCTGCAACAGGGATATGAAGTGTTGGGGGTGTTTTTGCGATTGGGGACGCCCGAGGGCGTGCAGGCTGCGGAAGAAACGTGTGAGCTGTCGGCGGGGCAGGCGCCGGTTGCAGGTGCTGCTGCTGCGGCGACAGGGACGACCCAACCAGCCAGTCGGCCGCGTGCGTACAAACATGGGTGCTGCTCGGTGATGGATGCGGCGGATGCCCGGCGCGTGGCGGGGTTGCTGGATATTCCATTTTACGTTTTGAATTTTCAGAACGATTTTTCACGGGTCATCGACTATTTTGTCGCTGAATATAACGCGGGACGCACGCCCAACCCGTGTGTGCGCTGCAATGACTGGTTGAAGTTTGGCAAGCTGGCGCAATATGCCGAGGCGGTGGGAGCTTGTTATACGGCATCGGGGCATTACGCCCGGATGATGATCGACCCTTTGACGGGTGAAAAGGCGATTGCGCGCGGGCTGGATCATCGCAAAGACCAGTCGTACGTTTTGTTTGGGATGTCGCGCCATCGTCTGGATCATATGCTGTTGCCCATCGGTGCTTACGAAAAACATGAGGTGCGGCAGTTGGCGGAGCAATTCAACCTGCCTGTTTTCAATAAACCTGACAGCCAGGAAATTTGTTTTGTTCCGGATCAGGACTATGCCGGACTGGTCAAGCGCCGCTCGCCTGATAGTGTGCGCCCCGGCGAGCTGGTCATGTCTGATGGTAGCGTGGTTGGTCAGCATCAGGGACATCAGCACTTTACGATTGGTCAGCGTAAGGGGGTGGGGATGGCATTTGGTCGGCCAATTTATGTGGTCAACATCAATTCCGAAAACAACCAGGTCATGCTTGGTGAGAAAGAGCAACTGCTGTGCAACTCACTGGTGGCCAATCAGGTGAACGTGCTGAGCAGCCGCGTCAAGGCGGGGCAGTCGCTCGGTTGCCTGGCGAAGATCCGTTATAACCATGAACCACAACCAGCCCAGCTATTTTGGGATGGGGCTGACCGGTTGGACGTGCGGTTTGATCAACCCCAGGTTGCCATTACGCCCGGTCAGGCGGTGGTATGCTATCAGGATGATGTGGTGGTTTGCGGCGGGTGGATTGAATCAGCCCAGTAAAACCGCCCGTAAAGTCGCCTGGTAAAATCAACCGATCCATGATGGATGATGATATAATCCGAACGAGGATCGATCATGCGCCGACTCATCATAGTGCTTGTGATTGCAGCGTTGAGCTTGATACCGGAATTGGCGTTGGCGGAATTTGAAAACCCCAAGGCCAATATCCCGCCGATGGCCAAACCGCAGCGGCGAAATGCCGGTGAGGGTTTTCCACCGCTGCCACTGCCCGCCACCCCGCTGCGGCGTTCGGAGAAAAAGCGCGAACCGGCCCCTCCGGCGCTGGTTGGCAACATCACCTTCAATCCACAACGAGCCAAAGAAGCAGGACTGGACTGGCAGACCACGGTCATTGATATTGAACAATGGGTTCAGTGGACCAATAGCCAGTTGGGGCAGAAGTATCGTTTTGTCGGAACGGACTTCAGCTCGTTCAGCTATGATCCGACTGAGCTGCCGATTCTGTATTTCACGGGCTGGAAGGCGCTGCCGAAATTTGACGATGTGACCATCGGCAAGTTGAGGCAGTATCTCATGGACGGCGGTACATGGGTGGTGCACAGCAGTTGCGGCAGGCCGGAGTTTAACGAGAGTTTCCGCCGGGAAATCCAGCGGATTTTTCCTGATCGTGAGCTGGCGGGGATTCCAACCGATCATCCGTTGTTTTCGTCGTTTTATCACATTACCCAGATGAAGGTGCGGGAAGGAAGCAACCCGTGGAAGACGATCCCGCCTTATCTGGAGACGATCAATATCGGCACGCGGGCAGCGGTGATTTTTTCGCCCATCGACCTGTCGTGCGGATGGGACGCCGAGACGCACCCGATTGAGGGGGGTGTTTTATATGACCAGCAGGATGCGCTGCAACTGGGGAGCAACATCGTCACCTATGTGCTGGCGGAGTATCAGTACGGACGGTTTTTCGATCATCAGAAGATTTATCATCAGGCGCAGCAGGCGACACGCGATCAACTGGTGCTGGGCCAGATTGTGCACAATGGCGACTGGGATTCCACGCCGCATGGTCTGCCCAATCTTCTGAAACACATCGACGAAAGTACGACGCTGAACGTGCAGTTCAAACGAGTTCCGGTTGATCCGGGCAGGCAGGATATTTTCCAGTTTCCGATTTTGTATATGTCGGGTCAGCGTGATTTCCGGTTCACTGATGAGGCACGCCAGCGGCTGCGCGAATATCTGGATCATGGCGGGGTGTTGTTTGTGGACTGCGCGGTGGGCAGCAGCGAATTTGATCACGCCTTTCGTCGGGAGATTGCGGCGATTTATCCCGATCGCAAGCTGGGCACGCTGCCAGCGGATCATCCGATTTACCGGTATATTTTCGATGTCTCGCGGGTGCAACTGGCTGCGCTGGCGCATCAGTTGTATCCACAGATCAATACGCCGCAATTGGAAGCGATCGAGGTGGATGGCACGCTGCCGGTGATCTATTCACGCCTGAGTTTGTCGGCCGGCTGGGAACAGTTGCCGCGGGCGTACAATGTGGGTTATGCCGATGCCGATGCCATGAGAATCGGCGTCGATGTGCTGATGTACGCCATAACGCACTGAGCGGGCGGCAATTTATTATTTGTCCGCTGCCTGATATTTGATCACCCTGATTTGTTCAAGTGTGACCATGCCTTGTTTGACCATTTGATCGATGTTCAGAAGTAGTTCATCGATTTTGTCTTTTGCATCAACAATCTCGATTACGATCGGCAGGTCTTCGGACAGACGCAAAATGCTGGCTCTGTGCATGCGGCTGTGTGCGCCGAAGCCCATTGCCCCGCGAAAAACGGTGGCCCCGGCCAGATGAAGCTCGCGCGCTTTGAGTACGATCGCCTCATACAGCGGTTTGCCTTCCCAGCGATCGGATTCGCCGATGAAAACGCGCAATAACCAACCGTCTTCAGGAATTTTCATGGGTATCACCTGTTGTTACGAACCATAAAGCAATAGTGCCAGCCGCGACCCCAGCCATGCAGCGCCCAACCCCAGGGCGTTGCTCAGCAACACGTTAAGTGCCGCCAGGAAAAACAGGCCACTGGTTGTCAGATTAACCGTCTCGAATGCAAATGTTGAAAATGTTGTGAATCCGCCAAGCAATCCGACCAGAATCGCCAGGCGATATTCGTCGCGGATCAGTATCGGCCCGGTAAAAAGGGCTGCTAAAAATCCGATGGCCAGGCAACCCAGAACGTTGACTACAAGCGTACCGGAAGGGAAGGTGCTGTTGCCGAACCGCTGTATCCAGCCGGCCAGTCCGTAACGAAACAAACAACCGCAGCCGCCTGCGCAAAAAATGAGGATAAGTCGAAGCATCGTTCGCCTGTTCCGTGTCTGGTGGTACTTGTAACGGGTCTTTACGGCGGTGATTATCAATCGGCTGGTCATTGGCTGCAAGCACGGCCGTTGTTAGGATCAGAACAGTGGCTGAATCAGGCTGTATTTACGTGCGACTCAACGTTGCGCTGGTTTGATGGCCCGGAAGTATTTGTTGATGACCAGCACTGTACGAAAGGCGAGATTGTGACAACCGATTTTCATCAGATTGATCAATGGGTCGATCAGGCGATCGCCAGCACGCCGATCTATGATTTGCATACGCATTTATATCCAGCAGCCATGCCGGAGTATTGTCTCTGGGGGCTGGATGAATTGTTGACGTATCATTATCTGATTGCCGAAACGATCCGCGTCAGTCCGATCAGTTATGAAGATTTCTGGCGACGGGATCAAGAACAGCAGGCAGCGTGTATCTGGGAAAATCTGTTTGTCGATCGCGCACCGCTCAGCGAAGCCTGCCGGGGGGTGGTGACGGTGCTGCATCGCCTGGGGCTGAATCTGCAAAGCAGGAATCTGGCGGACTATCGCGCCTGGTTCAAGAATCAGTCAGCCCAGCAGCAGATCGATCGTATTTTCAAACTGGCGAACGTGAAATCGGTGGTGATGACCAACGATGCGCTTGATCCCAAGGAGCGGGCCTACTGGGAAAATGGCGCAGCCGAGGCCGATCCACGCTTCAAGGGTGTTTTGCGGATCGACCCGGTGCTGCTGGGCTGGCCGCAGGTGGCCAGGACGTTGGCCGGTTTCGGCTATCAGGTGGGGGCTGAATTAGGTCAGGAGAGCCTTAAGGAAATCCGCCGTTTTTTGACGGACTGGATCAAAAAGATGAAGGCGCTGTATGTGGCCGTTTCCCTGACGCCGCAGTGGCGCTATCCCGACGACAGCCCGGCGACAACGGTTATCAAACAGTGCATCCTGCCTGTCTGCCAGGAGCATAATCTTCCTTTTGCGCTGATGGTCGGCGTGCGGCGACAGGTGAATCCGCTGCTGAAGCTGGCGGGCGATTCGCTGGGTAAAAGCGATATTGTATCGCTCGACAGGCTGCTGAGTGAAAATCCGAACAATAAATTCATGTGCACGATGCTCAGTCGTGAAAATCAGCATGAATTGGCGGTAACAGCGCGCAAGCATCGCAATTTGTTTTTGTTCGGCTGCTGGTGGTTTTTGAACAATCCAGCCTTGATCGAGGAAATGACCCGCATGCGCATGGAACTGCTGGGCGAAGCGTTTGTCCCCCAGCACAGTGATTGCCGCGTACTTGAACAGTTACTTTATAAATGGGATCACAGCCGCAGGATCATTGCCAAAGTGATGAAGGATAAGTTCGCCGATCTGGCGCGCAGCGGATGGGTGGTGACACAGGCGGAAATCCAGCGGACAGCAACGCGGTATCTCAGCTCTAATTTTGAGGAATTTTTAGCCAGATAAGCAGCCGCCGATCTGCCGCCGATTGCGCGCAAGTGACGAGATTGTCGATCGATCAGGGCAGCGTATTGTCGCTGCTGGGTTTTTCGTTGTTGAGAATTGCGCCCGTGGGGGTCTGGTTTTCGGCTGGATGAATGTTGCTTGTCGGGAGCGTCGCGCTTGGCGTTTGGGCTGAGTTTGGGGCGTGGGTCGGGTTGATCGCGCTGCGTGAGATGCGCCCCTGTGCTGCCTGTATGCCCGTCGATTTTCTGGCCACCGATCGCGTTTTGGGGCGGACAAGCGGATGCTGAAGCTGATCAGCCATTTCCGTCAGCGGCTGAATGATCTGTTTCAGACCACGACGGAAAAAATTGCGACGATTCATTGGTTCAGGCGTCGGCTGATCCATGGGCATCATTATACTGTAGTGCAAAAATAATGCTGTCTGATCGGAGTAGAGGTGAAATAAATCCGTCAGAATGGGAATTATTCAGCGGCAGCAAACGTATAGGCCAGTCGCGGATTTTCGACAAAAATCCGGTGCAGATCAGCCTCGGTCAGCCCCGCCTGCTTTAACATCGTGCTGAAGGTGGTCAACAGAAAAGTGTGCCCTGGCTTTCCGCCGTAACTGCTCCAATACGTGCTTTTGGCGGCATCCATTCCCAGAAGAATCTGATGAGGAAATTCGTGGATCAATCGGGCGACCAAAGTGAGTGTGGGATTGTCCACGCGATTCTTCCAGCGAAAACCACTGTCATATTCAACCTTGACCCCACTGGCCAGAATCTGGCGATGGTACGCCAGATCGGGCTTGCGATCAGTGTGGCTGATGACAACCTGCGCCAGATCGACACCATGCCCACCAAGGAACTCGATCTGTTCCAGAGCGGCGGTTCCCTGTTCGGTATGAGTAAGAATCGGCGCACCCGTACGGCGATGCGTTTGGGCTGCGGCGGCAAACAGGCGTCTGGTATGTTCGTCCAGATGATCCAGCCCGCTGGCGATTTTGATCAAACCAGCCTTGTGGTTGCTACGCTGGCATTGCGGGCCGTTGTAATCATTGACATCAATGCCCTGCTGGATATCAGCCACGAATAAATTGGCCAGCTCATCTTCACTGAGGTGCTGGCTCCAGTGGCCGGGAGGATAATATTTCTGCAGATGCAGCCCGGTGGGGCAGAGAATATGCACACCAGTCGCCCGGCTGATGGCTGCGAGCTTCATGACATTGCGGCCGCAGGCACAGGGCATGGAATCAACCATTGCCCGCCCGCCCGCAGCATGAAATGCCTTTAATTCCTCAATACCTTTTTCGACATTATTCAGTTGAAGCTCAGGATATTGATGAATGGTGAAACTTTCATCAATGATGATATGTTCGTGGGCGTAGCAGGCCCCCAGATCTTCCGGTGCAATATCGCCAAGAACAGTACGGATAAATTTCATATCAGCCCCGATCGTCCCGCGCAGCCGGTGCTCATGCCCGACAGGAATAATGCCTGTTGGTGCAAAACAATAAAATATAGCTTAGGAAATCAGCCTGAGGCAGGCGAAGCGGAAACAAGCTTTATTGCCTGAACTGATGCGTTAATCGAGAGGTGCGCAACGGTCACGCGGTGACATGATTCATCGCAATCTCAGCCAGGGCGTCGGTTGCAAACTTCACATCCTGTTTGCTGAGAAATGGCGAAAAACTGAAGCGGGTGGTTCCGCCGAAGGCAGTCGTGCCGATCGTCTGGTGAGCCAGCGGGGCGCAATGGATACCCGGGCGCGTCAGGATACCGTAGTGATTTTCCAGGATCAGCGCCAACTCGGTGGGATCATAACCGTCGATGTGAACCGAGAAGACACCCATGCGGTTGCGCACGCCCTGCGGGCCGTAGTAGGTCAAGCCTTCGATATTGGACATTCCATCGATAAAAACGCGCACAAGGTTCAGGTCGTGTTCGTGAACCTTATTGATGCCTTCGCTACTCAGCCACTGTATCCCTTCGCTGAGGCCGACAATGCCGATGGCGTTGTGCGAACCGCTCTCGTAACGGTCGGGCATGAAAGTTGGCTGACGATCTTCTTCGCTGATGGAACCGGTTCCGCCCTCCTGCGTTGTGCGGACGATCTTTTCCATGTCTGGGCGCAGATAGAGCAGGCCCGTACCCAATGGGCCGAATAATCCTTTATGGCCTGGCGCTGCCAGCAGATCGACAAAATCAGCCTGAACATCGATCGGCAGGTGGCCGGCACTCTGGGCTGCGTCAACCAGAAACGGAATATCATGCTCACGGGCGATTCGGCCAATTTCACGAATTGGCTGAACTGTGCCGGTTACGTTGGAAGCGTGGGTAATCGCGATGAGTTTGGTATCCGGCCGAATGGCTCGACGAATGTCCTGCGGGTCAACCAATCCGGTGGCAGGGCCCACTTTTACGCGCGTCTGTTCGATCCAACCATCATCCGTCAGCGCATTCAAGGGTCGCAGGATTGAATTGTGGTCGATCCAGGTGCAAATCGCGTGTCCGCGGTTATGCGGGCCGAGCAGGCCTTTGATCGCCTTGTTCAGGCCGTCGGTGCAGTTGAGGGTAAAAATAAAATGATTCGGATTTTCGCCGTTGAAAAAGGTGTTAAGGCGCTGGCGGCACTGGCTGATCAGCCCCGCGGTTTCCATCGCCTCGTGATAAGCGCCACGACCGGCTGAAGCGCCAAGCTCGTTGGCATAGCGCATCATTGCATCGTAGACGCCGCGCGGTTTGGGAAAACTGGTGGCGGCGTTATCCATATAAAGTCGGCGTGGCGTGTTCATCTCAGGGCTGTATTCTATGCAATCGGCGCAGCAGAATCGACTGGCCGGCCGTTTTTATCGCGCAGTTTATTTGCTGTTTGATTTCACACCTTGTTCGCGACGAATTGCCGGCAATATCGCTGGATAGACGCAAAAAACCGTGACCTTATTTAGGTGCCTGCCACAAGATCAGGCGCATTTACGCCCATTGACGTTGAATCTGCTGATACATATCCATCAGTACGCGGGTATTGCCCAGCGTATCGTCCTGGGTGACGGCAAAAGGGTGATGATTAAAAATGGCCTGGGCGAAGTGATCTGCTTCCAGGGCGTATAGGTCGCAGGGGGTGTCAATTTCAAATGTCCGCTGGGCGGGTGGTTCGGGGCGGGTTACGCCCTGGATTTTATCCATCTTCGGGGGCGCACCGTAGGCGATGTTGAATACGGCTTTTTTGACCGGTGGTTTCCACGGCACGGGGATTTCTATGTACCCTTCTTCGCCGAGAATGTACGCCGTATTGTCAGCCTGCGTGGTCATGCTACAGGTGAAGGTGGACAGGACGCCATTGGGAAAACGCATCATCCCAGCCGCTGAGTCATCAACTCCGCTGGCATGCTGGTGGCCGCTGGCGACGATCAGATCCGGCTCCTGCCCTGCGAATAATCGCGTAAAATTAACGCAATAGCAGCCGACATCCAGCAAAATACCGCCACCCAACTCCGGATCAAAACGCACATTACCGTCGATCTTGCGTGTGCGATAACAAAAGCTGGTGCGAATCATTTTGACGCGGCCGATTTTACCCTGATGGACCGCTTCTTGAACCGCGTGTATCAGTGGATGGCAGCGATACATAAACGCTTCCATCACACGTCGTTTCGTGCGATGGGCAACATCAAACATGCGCTGGGCGTCAATTTCACTGAGAGCGAAGGGTTTTTCGCACAACACATGTTTGCCCGATTCCAAGGCAGCGATCGTCCATTGACAGTGCATCGAATTGGGCAGCGAAATATAAACCGCATCCACATTGGGATCATCCAGAACCTGCTCGTACGTACCATAGGCGCGGAAGCAGCCATGCTCGCGGGCAAAAGCCTCAGCAGAGTCTGCCTGACGTGAACCGACAGCCGCAAGCTGGCTGTGTTGGCAGGTGGTCAGACCCTGAGCGAACTGCCTGGCGATGTTACCAGTTCCGAGAATACCGAAACGCAGTCGCTGGCTCATGGTAATATCTCCTGAAAAGCAAGAATGTGCTGGCTGTTTCTGGATCGATTGTAAAGAAATTCAACAGCGATGCGAGCGGAACAATTCCGGTTGCGTTGATCTTTTCAGAGGGTCGATCAATCAACAGGTCGGTTGACACGTTGATAATGCGGCTCGATTTGCCGTTTATCGCGCGGAACGATAAATTCGTGACCATGCTTGATCCCAACCAGTGTCGGATTCGTCAGCAGCGTCTGCTGACCGTGATGCAGCAAAAATCACTTGATGCGGTCGTGATCGGTGCGCCGCATCATGTCTACTATTTTTCAGGACATCTGGCTTCATGGATGCACCGGTCTGCCTTTGCGCTTTTTGCCGATGGGCAATCAACCCTGGTCAGTGCCAATCATCCGGTTGCCAATCAAGCCGTCGATCAGGCGCTGTCGTATGAAGCCAACGTCAACGCGACGATGCCTTCGGATCAAACGCGGATTTGTGCCCGGGGGATCGTCCAGACTTTGACCGGGCGGAAAATCAACCGGCTGGCGATGGATACCTCCGCAGTTTCGTTTCAGGTTGCCCACCAGCTCAAATTAACACCGCAGACAATCGACGATGAGCTGTTCCAGATGCGCCGGGTGAAAGATGTTGATGAGCTGGTGCTGATGCAGCGTGCCAATGAATGTACGCGGGTGATGTATGAGCGGGCCAGAGAGATTGTGCGCCCGGGCGTTTCTGAAATAGAAGTCTTTACCGAGCTTCAGGCGACGGCGGTAAAAACGGCAGATGAACCATTGACGGCACTGCTGGGTAATGATTTTGGTTGCTCGCCGACAGGCGGAGGCCTGCGCCATGAGCACAAAGCCAAGGTGGGCGCACTCTATATCCTGGACCTAGGCCCTGCCTATCGCGGGTATTTTGCTGATAACTGCCGAACCATCAGTATCGATCGCCAGCCGACGGATGTGCAGTTGCGCCATTGGCAGGCGCTGGTTGACTGTCTGGCAATGGTGCAGCGCATGGCCAGACCCGGGGTGCGCTGCGTTGAAATCTACAATGCTGTGGATGAGTTTCTTCGACAGGAAGTTGGCGGGGGTATGGTGCATCATCTTGGTCATGGGGTGGGCCTGGAAGCGCACGAATACCCGCATCTGAACCCGCGCTGGGATGATGTGCTGATCGAGGGGGAAGTTTTTACGGCAGAGCCTGGCTTGTATGGGACGGAATTAAAATACGGGATGCGTCTGGAAAATAATTATCTGGTCAAAAAAGATGGTGTGGAGAATCTGACGCCCTATCCGTTGGAACTGGCGTAACGGGCAGATTGGGTTGAGTGCGCTAATCGCATGATGCGACAGTGATTATTGTTTTGTGCGCAGTGCCAGACGGATGTGCGAGTCTATAATGACAATCGTGGAAGAAGAAATCAGCCAAATCGCCCCGGCGCAACCATCAACCGATAAACGCGTGGTCGGTCGCGATTTGCCGATCATTACCAGCAGCCGGTTGCGCTGGATCAATCGATCGGTTTATGTGCTTGTCTTTGCAGCACTGGCGGCGCTGCTGGTCTGGATATTCGTCATGCTCAACACGACGGCTGCACTAGCCGTTGCGGTGGTTGGTTTCATGGTTGGTTACATGCTCATCATGGGTTATCTGGCCAGTCGCAGCCACGATCAGCACGGCAATATGTTCTAACTTACCTTTTTGATCTGCGCCTTGAGTTGACATTAGGCGCAGTTCTGTTTGCAAAGCTGAATTTCCAGCAACTTTCAAAATGTGTACGCATGGGTAGGCAATCGGTTCAGATCGCCTATAATCCGCCCAACACGATTACCCGACGAAAGGAAACAAGCGGATCATGGCGGAAAAATTGTTGCAGCTCGGTCATTCTCCCGACCCGGACGATGCGTTCATGTTTTATGCCTTGGCGCAAAATCCGCCGCTGATTGATACCCGCGGGTATCGATTTAATCATGTTCTACAGGATATTCAGACGCTGAATCAACGCGCCCGGCGCGGCGAGTTGGAAATAACGGCGATTTCAATTCACGCCTATCCCTATGTCGCTGATCGCTACGCCCTGACGAGCTGCGGTTCGTCGATGGGGGATGATTACGGCCCGATGGTTGTCACCCGTCAGCCGATGACGATAGAGGATTTGCGCGGTAAAACCATTGCCATTCCTGGCATCTTGACGACCGCGTTTCTGACTTTGCAACTGATTTTAGGGCGCGGGCAGAAGGTGGATCAAAACGGCAAACCGGAAGGGGAAGTGGTAAAAAATCCTGCTTTCAAATATCACATTGTCGAGTTTGATCAAATCCCGGATCATGTTCAACAGGGTCGGGCGGATGCGGGTTTGCTGATTCACGAGGGTCAGCTTACGTATCAGAAAGCAGGGCTGCACCTGGTGGTTGATGTGGGGGTGTGGTGGAAACAGCGCACCGGTCTGCCGCTGCCATTGGGTGGAAATTGCATCCGGCGCGATCTGGGCGCGTCAGCCATGCAGGAGGTGACGGATGTGCTCAAACAGTCGATCCAGTTCAGCCTGGATCACCGCGAAAAAGCGGTGAAGTATGCCCTGCAGTTCGGCCGCGATCTGGATGAAAAACTGGCGGATCAGTTTGTGGGGATGTACGTCAACGACTGGACGCTGGATTATGGCCAGCGTGGTCGGCAGGCGATTTCGCGCCTGCTTAAAGAAGGCGCGCAGGCTGGTCTTGTGCCGGATATCGGCGAGATTGATTACGTCACCGCCCGTTAGGCGATGCGGCTAGTGGCCGGCGTTTTTGAGATAGTCAGCCGGCGCCAGCAGGGCGTTTAGCTCATTCAGGTCAGACACCTGAACTTTGATCATCCACCCCTGGCCGAACGGATCGCGGTTGACCAACCCGGGATCATTCGTGAGTGCTTCGTTGACCGCAACAACCGTGCCGCTTACGCCGCAGTTCAGGTCGCTGGCGGTTTTGACGGACTCGATTTCGCCAAAACTACCCCCCGCTTGGAGCGTTGCGCCAACCCTGGGTAGCTGGACGTATGTCACATCCGTCAGTTCGTCAGCGGCAAATTGAGTGATACCGATGGTCACGACATTGCCTTCAGCCTTGTGCCATTCGTGGGTTGACAGATATTTACGGTCGTTGGGAATAGACATTGTTGCTCCTGTTTTGTTCGCTGCCGTAATCCAACCAATGCGGTGCGGGGCAATAGGGTTACGGATTGCTTCGTTTATAAAAAGGTAGTTTAACGATGCGGGCCTGGCTGGGGGATCCCTTCAGATCGGCGGAAAGTTGCGTGCCGATTGCCGAGTGGTCAGCATCAACAAACGCCATGGCGATACTTTTTTGCAGTGTCGGGCTGAACGTGCCGCTGGTGACCTGCCCAACTGGCGCACCATCGGACGTGGCCAGGGTGGTTCCCTGACGGGCGATGCGCCGATCTTCCAGTTCCAACCCCACCAGGACGCGCTTCGGGCCTTGTGCGGCGATTTCACGCAGCTTCTGCACGCCGACGAAATTACTGTCCAGATTGACCGCCCATTTCAGACCGGCACTGATCGGGTCGATATTCTCATCCAGCTCATGACCGTACAGCGGCATGCCCGCCTCCAGACGCAGCGTGTCACGGGCGGCCAAACCGGCTGGTTTGAGCGTGGCGTTTTCCTTGTCCATCTTCCCGGCCAACATTTTCATGGCCATGCCCGCCATCATCGCCGGCAGGATGATTTCAATGCCATCTTCACCGGTGTAACCGCTACGAAATACGCTGAGTTTAATCAGCATGATCTTGGCGGTTTCAAAGTGATAGCGTTTGATTGATTTGACATCCACCGGCAATACGCTCGCCAGCCGTTCGATGACTTTCGGTCCTTGCAGCGCAACCATTCCCGTGCTTTCGGTCTGATCGGCAAGGTCAAAATCCAGATCATGCTCGCGGCGAAAGGCAGTGAAGTATTGAATCAATTTTTCGCGGTTGCCGGCGTTGCAGACCATCAGGTAATGTTTGTTGTCGCGGCTGACGATAATGTCGTCCAGCACGCCGCCAGATTCGTTGCAGACCAGGGCATAACGACTCTGACCAACGACCATATCGTCAACCGGCCGGGTCAGCACAAGATTAAGAAATCGCCTGGTGTCTGATCCGCTGAAATGCAGGCGGCCCATGTGCGAGACATCAAAAATGCTGCCGGAGTTACGGGTCTGCTGATGTTCATCAACAACACTGCGATACATCAGCGGCATTTCCCAGCCGGAATAATCAACCATCCGCGCGTCGGCGGAAACATGAAAATCGTAAAAAGGTGTATGTTTGAGCATAAAGTGTCGAAAGGTAGGGGTGTTGCAGCAAAAATGCAAGAAAAGAGCGGGAAATTAGCGTAAAATAACGTCATGGTGTCGCACGTTCGATTCTGAAATCAGTGACCGGGTGTGCGTATGGAATAAAGGCTTTGATTTGGGAGTATTGCCTGTATGACCGATCACGATGAACCGACGAATATCCCGACGGAGAAACGCGCGGGGTTGCCAGCGCGATTGATGAATTATCTGCGCCTGCATCCATCGATGTTTCTATGGATCTTGATCGTAGCCCTGCTGGTGATGGTGCAGTGGCCACAGATCAAAGGGGGTTATTATTCGCTGATGGGGATTGCTGCACCGGCGGACAACATTCCCTGGCGTACCGACTATCAGGCGGCCCTCCAAGAATCAGCCGCCAGCGGAAAACCCGTTTTACTCGACTTTTCAGCCGACTGGTGCCCGCCCTGCAAAGTGATGAAGCATGAGGTCTGGCCTGACGCCGACGTACACAAGGCCGTGATCGATTCATATATTCCCGTTTATCTCGACGTGGATAATCCCGCTTCTCAAGCTGCCGCCAATCGTTACGCCGTTCGCTCAATTCCGTCCCTGTTCATTGTCGATAGCCAGGGAAATGTGCTCAAGCAAGAGCAGTTTCTCAGCCGTCGCGGGATGCTCGATTTTCTTTCGATTGCCCAGCCCTGACAGCACCAGGGTTTGCATCGCACACCCTGTCTGGCACACATCACATAATTCAGCAGCGGGTGTTGAGACTGGCGTCAACTTGGTTATAGTGTCGTGCCTGACTTGGAGAGGTGTCCGAGTGGCCGAAGGAGCAGCACTGGAAATGCTGTATCGGGCTTAAACCCGATCGAGGGTTCGAATCCCTCCCTCTCCGTTGCATGTCTGCTGTTCTGCTTAATGGGTCTGCTTTGAGCATCACGCGCGACATTGGGGAACAACCTTAATTTTCAATTCGACCCTTTCAAGCATTTAAGTGACAAGAGCGTTTGGAGTATCATTGGGTCTTTGACCATGATGGACGTGAAAGCTCAGATGCTTAAAATCACAGCCAACGACATGGAGGTGACTTGGATTATCGCGTCGAACTGGACATCTATAATGGCCCGCTGGACCTGCTGCTCTATTTGATCAAGCGGGATGAGCTGGATATTCACGATATTCCGATAGCCCGGATTACTGATAGCTACATGGATCATGTGCATCTGCTCAAGGAAGCGCGGCGTGGCGGGCTGGATATCAATGTGGCTGGCGAATTTCTGGTAATGGCAGCCACGCTCATGGAGATTAAATCGGCGATGCTCCTGCCGAGTCAGCCGCCGCAGGAAGGGGAAGAACCGAGCGTTGCGCAGGAGCTGGCTGATCCGCGCTATGAGTTGGTGCAGAAACTTCTGGAATATAAAAAATTCAAGGATGCCGCCCTGGCGATGGAGCAGCAGGCGATGACGCACGCGCAGCGTTTTGCCCGTTATCCAGCCCGTGAACAGGGTCAGGGTGATGAATTACCGCCGATTGATCTGGAAGAAGTACAGGTGTGGGATCTGCTGTCGGCGTTTAACCGGTTGATGAGTGAAGTGGGGCTGCGCAAACCGGCGTATCATGAGGTCATTTATGACGATACGCCGATTGATCTGCACGCAGCGGATATTGAAGATCGACTGAATCGGGAAAAGCGACTTTCGCTGCGGCAGTTGATTACCGGCCGGTCGAGTAAAAGCGAGATGGTGGGGGTGTTTCTGGCGTTACTGGAGTTGATTCGTCAGAAAAAGGTTCTAATCGAGCAGGCGCAGACATTTGGTGAAGTTGAGATTGTCCTGGCACCGGAAGAACACCGGCGCACGGGCGAGCAGTCGTCGCTGCATCTGGTTGATGAATCAGAAACACAAGTCAAAACACGAGCCGATTCTCCGTCAATGTCCAGCGACGAAGCAGCGCCATCCGACGATAAACAGCCCATATCCGAGGGATGAGGGGTTTGTTGGGCATATTGGCGGGTGAAATAATCGTGGTAAACTGCTGGTTTGGATTGCCTTGATTAAAATTGTTGGAAGCTCGTTATGAGTGATGTGCGGAAAAATGCGCTGGCGGGTGTGCAGCGCATGGTTATAAAACTCGGAACCCAGCTACTGAGCGACAAATCCAGGGGGCTGGATCAGGCGTATATTTCGTCCATCGCGACGCAGGTTGCCAATCTGCGCCAGCGGGGGATTCGTTGCACGCTGGTCAGCAGTGGCGCGATCGGCTGTGGAATGGCGGAATTGAAACTGACGCGGCGTCCGACCGATTTGGCGCAGTTGCAGGCGGTGGCGGCGATCGGTCAGCGCAAGTTGGTGGATACGTGGGCTGATGCGCTGGGGCCGCACGGGATACATGCCGCCCAACTCCTGATTACGCGCGATGACATCGAGAATAGGGCGCGTTATCTGAATCTTCGCAATACGATTGCGGCGGTGCATGATCTGGGGGGTGTGCCGATCATCAACGAAAACGATACGGTTAGCACGGATGAAATCATCAAGATCACGTTCGGCGATAACGACATTCTGGCGGCGATGGTGACGAACGCGCTGCGTGCCAATGTGCTGGTGCTGATGACGGTGGTGGACGGCGTTCTGGATGCCGGCGGCAGGCGGATCGATGTTGTCGATAATCCCGAGCAGGCGCAGAAGTTGGTGCGGGCGGAAAAAACGCGGTTGGGCAAGGGGGGGATGAGTTCAAAGGTGGAGGCGGCGCGCATGGTAACCGGCGCAGGCGATGTGCTGGTGATCGTCAATGGCCGGATGGAAAATGTGCTGGAAAAACTGGTTGATGGTCAGGAGATCGGGACACTGTTTGTTCCCGCGGCGCACAAGCGATCCAGCCGGGCGCGATGGATCGGAAGCGTGCGGCCGGTGGGAACCATCCTCGTGAATGAAAATTGTGTCAAGGCACTGGTGCAGCGGCATGGTTCATTGCTGGCGGTGGGCGTGGTGGATGTGCGCGGAACATTCAAGCGCGGTGACGTGGTGGATGTTGTCGGGCCGGCCAGCCAGATTGTGGCGCGCGGGTTGAGCAACTATAACGCGGCTGACGTGTCGCGGATCCAAGGTAAAAAGACGGCGGAAGTCCGCAGCCTGCTTAAGGAAGAAGCGTATGACGAGGTTATCCATCGTGATAACCTGGTGGTGCTGACGGCATGATCGGAATGGTGTGTAGTGTAACGGCATCTGATCAATGTCGCGGAAACTTGAAGGGATGTTGTCATGGTCGATGTGGCGCTGGTTGGTTGTGCTCATATTCATACTCCTGGTTTCATCAAGATGCTTGGAGAGATGAGCGATCGGATTCGGGTGGCGGCGGTATGGGATGACGATCCGCAGCGCGGAAAAGTGCGGGCGGATGAGTTGTCGGCGCCGCTGGTCGGTGATTTGCAGACGATCTGGAAAAACAAGCAGATCAAAGCGGTTATCATTTGCAGTTCGACGAATCGTCATGAGGAGCTGGTGCGGGCGGCGGCGCGGGCGAAAAAACATGTTTTCGCGGAAAAGCCGTTGGGGATGGGCAGTCGTGATTCCTACCGGATGGCCAAGGCGGTTCAAAAAGCGGGGGTGATGTTCAGCACCGGTTATTTCAGCCGATCATCGGCGGTTCATCGGTTTCTGCGCCAGCAGATTCGCAAGGGCGCGTTTGGTCAGATTACCCGGATACGGGGCAGCAACTGCCACAACGGCGCGCTGGGCGGGTGGTTTGATGACAAGCCGAACGATGCAGCCAACAACTGGCGCTGGATGGCGGATCCGACGATTGCCGGTTGCGGCGGATTTGGTGACCTGGGGACCCATCTGCTGGATATTATGATCTGGCTGATGGGCCCGGTGCAGCAGGTTACGGCGCAGACCAGTTTGGGAACGCGGCGCTACGAAGGGTGTGATGAAGTGGGCGAAGGGTTGATTCGTTTTGCCAATGGTGCAATTGGTACGCTGGCGGGATCGTGGGATGATCTGGCCAATCCGGTTACGTTGATGATCAGCGGGACGCAGGCGCATGCGTGGGTGCGCGATGGTCAGTTGTACTTTCAGAGCAAGAATGTCCAAGGGGCGGATGGTCAGTCGCCCTGGACGGATCTTCCGCCGAGCTGGCCGCATTCTTTTGTGGTGTTCTGCGATGCGGTATGCGGGAAGCAAACCGGCGAACTGGTGAATATCAACGAAGCGGCGTACTGCGTTGCGGTGATGGAAGCAATGTATGAAGGAGCGGCCAAGGGCAAATGGGTTAAGCCCAAGGTGCCGATCACCGTTTAAGCGCTGACTGGTGGACGCTGGACGGATGACGATAAAGGGAAATTATTACCTAAGAGAAGAACATGTTGAAATTAGCAGCGTTTGCAGATGAGATCAGTCCGAATCTGGATGAGCAGATTCGTGTTTGTCAGGCCAATGGTGTGAAGCAGATCGAGCTGCGCGGCGTGAACCAGATCAATGTGCTCGATTTTGACCTGGGCTTGCGCAAGGAGATCAAACGGAAGCTGGCTGACAGCGGCATGGTGGTGGCGTGCATTGCTTCGCCGATCGGCAAGGTACCGATCGACAAGCCGTTTGATGCACATATGGATCGGTTCAAAATCGCCGTGGAATTGGCGGAATTTTTTGAATCGCCCCTGATTCGTGTCTTCAGCTATTATTCAACGCAAGGCAGGGATGAGAAGGAAATTCTCACGCACCGCGATGAAGTCATGGCCCGGTTTCGGCGCAAGCTCGATTATATTTCCGGTCGTAAGGTGGTGCTGGTGCATGAAAATGAACATGCGATTTATGGCGAAAAGGTTGCCCAGTGTGTGGATTTGTTGCAGACGATGAATTCGCCACAGTTGCGTGCTGCGTTCGATCCGGCGAATTTTGTGGTGGCGGGGGAAGATCCGGGAGTGAACTGGCCGTTGCTCAAACCCTATACGATTCATTTTCACATCAAAGACGCGCTGATGAGCACGGGCAAGATCGTCCCGGCGGGTCAGGGCGATGGCAAGATCGGGTTGATACTGACTGATGCATGGACCAGCGGATATCGCGGGCTGTTGAGCCTGGAGCCGCATCTCAAATTTGCCGGGCATAGCCATGGTGAGACCGGCGAGGCGCTATTCAAGGTGGCGACGGATGCGCTGAAGGAACTGTGTCGCACGTCTGGTGTGCCGCTGGATTGTTAACTATCGGGATGATCGTGGAGCGCGAGGATCGCGACGATCGCGAGATAAAAAATAATCGATTGTGCGCGAACGGCTGGCGTATGGCGCAAATACGGGGGGAGTTATGGGAGACTGTTTTCCGGGGTTGATTGATCCTGAAACAGCGCATCAATGAAGCGGGTGGGATCGAAACTTTCAATGTCCTGCGGCGTTTCTCCCAGACCGATGAACTTGACGGGCAGATTAAGTTGCTGGCCGATGGAGAGGACGAATCCGCCCTTGGCACTGCCGTCGAGCTTGGCAATGAACAAGGCCGTTACGTTAATCGCCTGGCTGAACATCTGCGCCTGACGGATGGCGTTTTGGCCGGTTGTCGCGTCGAGTACGAGCATGACTTCATGGGGGGCGTTGGCGATTTTGCGGGAGACAACATCGCGGATTTTGGTCAGCTCGCGCATGAGATGATCCTGCGTGTGCAGGCGACCGGCGGTATCGACGATCAGCACATCGATACCGCGCGACACGGCGGCTTCGCAGGCGTCGTACGCAACAGCGGCAGGGTCGGCGCCCATGCGATGCTTGACGATATCAACCCCGATACGCTCGGCCCAGATGGTCAGTTGATCGACGGCGGCGGCGCGGAAGGTGTCGCTGGCGCAGAGCATGACTTTTTTGTTCATCTGGTTTTTCAAAAGCCAGGCGAGCTTGGCGATGCTGGTGGTTTTCCCCGCGCCGTTGATCCCCGCGACAAGGATTACCGTTGGGCCGGAGGTTTGAAATTGCAACTCGCTGGTGCCGATGTTATCGAGGATGGCCAGAAGCTCGTCTTTGACTATTTTTTCAGCTTCTTCAGCGTTGCGCACCCGACCCAGCCGCCAGCGATCACGAACGGCGTCGAGAATCCGCTGCACGTTGGCGACGCCCATGTCCGCCTGGAGAAACTTTTCCTCCATTTCGGACAGAAAAGCGTCGTTGATCTGCCGTCCAGGGATAAAGAGCGTGCGCACGTCGGTGTTGAGCACCTGGGCGGTTTTTTTCAGTGCGCCTTTGAGTTTATCGAGTGTTTTGGAGAAAAAACGCATGGGTTGTATTGAGTTACAAACCGCCGGTGAGGGCTTGGTTTTCCTTGTGGATCGCGTCAAGAATGCCGTTGACGAAAGAGGCCGACTGTTCGGTGGAAAATTCCTTAGCCATTTCGATGGCTTCGTCGATCACGACTTTGGGAGGCGTCTGGGCGTTGGTCATTTCCCAGACAGCCAGACGGATGATGCTGCGATCAACCCCCGGTTGGCGGCGCGGTGGCCACTGTGGCGCCAGACGTTCGACCCGCTGGTCGATTTCCTGACGTTGTTCCCAGGCGCCGGTGGCAGCATTCAAGGCGCTGGATTGGACGGCGGTATCGCTGGCGTAGCGTACGATCGCCTCGGCGACGGCGCGGTCGGCCTGACCGTTGGTATCCCAGGCAAACAGCACCTGCATGGCCAGTTCCCGAATTTTACGACGCTTGGACATTGGAAGAAGTATAAGCCCTGCAATGACCAGAGCAAATGTCACCGCAGAGACGCCGAGGTGTGATGGCGGGTGAAAGATTATTATCCCGCGGCGATAAATGGTGTAAACTTCAGTCATGGGAAAAGCGCATGTTGATCCGGCGGAGTTGCGAAGGTTTGCTCAGGACCTGAATCGGTTTAACAATGAATTGCAGGGGTTGGTATCGGGTCTGAACGGGCGGATGCGCGGCTTGGAGCAGAGTTGGCGCGATAATGAGCAGAAGAAATTTTCCGAAGCGTTTCAGCAGACGGTCAAGGCGCTGAGCCATTTTATGGAAGCGTCGCAGGAGCATGTGGGTGTGCTGAATAAAAAGGCGGCGTTGATCGAGGAGTATCTCAAACAGCGATAACCGGTATGGCTGCGCGCATCGAGGTGCGCCGCTGACGGGCGGATTATCGAGTGCGTAACCGGTGAGGGAGCAGTTGCCATGGCAGAACAAGCCCGTGTTGATTCAACCGAGGCACTGGATAATTTCAAACGCGCGATCTGGAAGTTTCAGGAGCTGGCGAATGTTGCGCTGGGTGAGTCGGAGAGTGAGCTGATCCGGACGATCAACTGGCTGGAAAACGAAGCGCGCAGCCACTGGGCGGGGCAACTGCGCAAAGGACAGGAATTGGTGGCGCGCGCCAAGGAGGCGCTGCGCATGAAGCAACTTTTTCCAGGCCCGGCGGGAACGAAACAATCGGTGGTCGATGAAATGAAAGCGTTGCGGAGGGCGCAGCAGAAACTGGAAATTGCTGAGCAGAAGGTTGTGGCGGTGCGCAAGGCGACGTTGCAACTGCAAAAGGAGTTGATGGTCTACAAGGGGCAGGTGCAGCATTTTGCCACCAGTATCGCCAGCGATCTGCCCCAGGCGGCGCATGATCTGAATGCGATTGTGGAGAAATTGGAGCAATATGCTGCGGGTGGCTACGCCAGCGGTGTAACCGAGGCAGTTTCACAGGTCAGCGCGGATATGCGACGGACGGTCGAGGAAAAACCCGTTGAAATACGATTGGGCGAAGACGTTCCGTTGCCAGGGCCAAAACCGCATGAAGCCCAGGATGAAAAGCAGCAGGCGCAGCCGCCAACCAAGGAGGGATACAAACCAGGCGAATGATCGTAAACTGCGGAAGTGTGTTGCCGGTGTCCTGATGGGGCCGGGTGATGAAGTTGGTGCTGGCGCTGATGGCAACGGCAATCACGATGATGATGGCGATAAGATTCGGTTAGTTTAGTCAGGAGCTGTCATGGGTTTGTATGAAGCGCGAGGCAATCTGACCAAGGGGATGAAAGAGTTGATGCAGCGATGGCTGGACACAAAGGCGCTGTGGCGCGATGCGGCAGCCCAGCAGTTTGAGGAGAAATATATTGCGTCGATGGAGCGGGATTTTCGCAGCGCGGTGTCGGCGATGGACCATGCCGGCAAGATTGTGGCGCAGATTCGCAACGAATGTGGCGAGCAACGTGACTGATGCTGCGTTGACGAGCTGCCAGGAACTGCAGGTCAGGACTCAATGAGAGCAAGTATGGAGCACGATAACGAACTTGGGCCAATCAGCCAGGGACCGCCGGCGACGCCGCGTGATCTGCAACGGGCGGCGCTGCGCGGGCTGGTCGATCTGGCCAGGCGCTGTGCCGATCAGGAGCGGATGATCGAGCAGAAACTGGCTGATGAGCTTGAGTCAGCCAAGAGCGCGCTAATCGGGGCGCAGATGAAGCTGGAGCAGAAAGTAAAGGTGCAGCAGCAGTCGATCCATAAAAAATATGACCAGCGCAGGCAGGAGATCGGGGAACGATTTGAAACAGAGACCAGCCAGCAGAAGCTGGCGCTGGAGCGCAGCACGAGTCAGGCGGTCGCCGATCTGATAATAGACCGAGACCTCGCCCGCCTTCATCGCTTCGGTGATGCGAATATGGGCCAGCTCGTCACGGTTGAAGCCGGGCGGCAGGTGGGACAGGTCCCACAGGCGCAGCAGCGCTGCCAACAGCAGCAGCGCCGTCACCAGCACCAGTTCAGTTTTTCGGCTCACGATCACTCCTCAAGGCCGGGACCAGCCAGCATGTCCCCATCACCTGCCAGCGGTTCCAGCGGCGCGTGCCCCTCAGATCGCCCGCCAGCGCGAATTGTAGCACGCTTGCCCGGTTGGCTCACGTCTGCCTGGGACAGGCAAAGGGACTCACGCGGCAGAGAAGACGGCGCGCCTTAGCTGATCCAGTCACGGTTGTGGGCGTCCCAATCGCGGTGGCGATAGGCGTTCTTGCACTCCATACAGACCAGCGCGCTGTCCAGTTGGCCCGTCGCTCTCCAACGCCAGCGCACCCGCCCCATATGAAAGCGGCACACT
>WBZR01001872.1_pt1 | contig 24076 bp, 23 predicted proteins | sample 5204231 | NCBI WGS metagenome assembly WBZR01 (sample SAMN12412403, study PRJNA552823) | activated sludge metagenome | isolation source: activated sludge from anammox sidestream of wastewater treatment plant... | place: USA: Virginia | collected 2017-08
TCTCGCTTCCTCGCCTTCCTCCTTGCCCTCCTCGGCGCCCTCCGGCTCTCCCCAATAACCCGAAAATCCCCGCGTATTCGACAAATTCGACACAACCGCCAGACCGAACCGGCTGCCGCCGTCGAATCGCCCTTCTGGACCTTCTATCTCCCCGAATTCTTCACCTGGATTTGCTCGTTCATCCCCGAAAATGAGCGCTCCAAGCCCAACCCTCCCTCCGCAAACGGATAAATCCTTGCTTTCGAATCCGAAATTCCCCCTGGATTCCGCGCCCGGTGGGAGACCTCTGTCTCCCGCTCCTCCATCGCCGCTACTGCGTCCGCGGATTCAACCCCTCGAGCGCCTTCAGGATCTCCTTCTCCCAAACCCCTCCCGCGTCCAGGTCCGGATTATAGTTCGTCACCCCTACCGCTGCCAGTGGAACCGATTCCCGCACCAGCCCGATCAGGCTCGCCGCGTCCTCCACGCCCTCCACGAAATCGGTGTCGATGTGGAAGTACACCCCGTCCACCCGTTCCGCCAGTTGGTGCAGCGCCACCGGCAGCAGACCCAGCGAATCGCTCGGATGCGCGCTGATCCACGAATCCTCCAGCCGCTCTTTCTCCCCTTGCTCCACGTCCCAAAAACATGCCAGAACCACGTTCTGCTCCTCCACCACGCGGTTCAAGCCCGTGCGCTCCCGCAACTCCGCGTGGCACCCTCCCGTCACTATCGCCAGCGTCATCCCTTCCAGGTTCCCGCTCATGCTCGTCTCCGGCGTGTGGAAGTCGGGATGCCTGTCGAACCACACAATCCCCAGCCGCCCTGTCTCCAGCCCCGCGATCGTTCCCATCGCCGAGTTGCAGTTGCCCGCCAGCACCACCGGCGTCATCTCCTGTTCCGCCGCATCCTTCACCGCATACCGCAGCATCCGGTTGATGTCCACCATCGCGTCCAGCCCTTTGCTCCGCAGATCGCGCGGCCGCACATGCGTCACCGGAGCCGGCATCTCCCTGTACCCAAGCAACTCGTCCACCCCTGCCCGCAGCAGGCGTGCGGGACCTTTCCCTACCGCCACTTCCTCCAAACCCATGTGATACGGCACTTCGATGATCGAATACATTTACCGTTTCTCCCGCAGCAGATCCCGGAACAGCCCGTATACCCCAGGGTAGTTCAGGTTGTTCATCATCAATACGCGAGTCGCCTTTGGCTCCGCGTCCCTCTCCACCGGCTTCACCTTCCCATACCTCGGCCCGAACTCGGTTTCCACGTCGAGGTGCAGCTTCTCGGACTTGCCGAACAGCCCCGGCTCGATCATCCACGCCGCCACCAGCGCGTCCCACAGCGATACCGCCGCCTTCGCGTTCTTCAAGAATCCCGGATAACGCACTCCGAAATCTTCCCGGAACCTCTCCGTCACCGGCGTCTCCACCTTCACAATCTCATCAAACCCCTTCTTATCCAGCATCGCGCGGTTGCAGATGTCCAGCCCGAACATCACCTTCTCCCCAATCCCCGACCGCAGCACCGCGCTCGCCGCCTCGGGGTCGAACCAGAAGTTGAACTCCGCTTCCTTGCTCGAGTTCCCCTTCGCCCGCAACTGCCCGCCCATGAACACCAGCCGCCGGATCTTTCCCGCAATGTCCGGCCGCTCCTCGAGAGCCAGCGCTACGTTCGTCAACGGCCCCAAACCCGCAATCGTGATCTGCCCCGGCGCGCGCTCCACCCGGCGGATGATCTCACTTACCGCCGGCCGTTGCCGCGCCGGTTCCCTCGCCGGCCGCGGCTCGTCGAACGCCCCGCGGAACTCCATCGGCCCCCATCGCCGCTTCTCTTCCTCCGCCATCGCCCGCGTGTGCCGCAGCGGCTCCTCCGCCCCCAGGTAGATCGGTATCTCTCCATGCCCCGCCAGCCGCGTGATCTCCTTCGTGTAGCGCAGCGCATTGTCCGCCCACACATTGCCGCTCACAATCGTGATCGCCTCCACCTGCACGGCCTCGCTCCGCAGCAGCATCACCAGCGTCGCCCCGTCGTCGCCGAAATAGCCGCAGTCCGTGTCGATGATCACCCGCTCCGCCCCCGCCAGCGGAGCGGCCAGCAGAACGGCAGCGAACAAAACCTCGCACAGTGCCCGCCGGCCCGCCACTACGGGAAGGAACTCGCGCATCCACCAGCCGGCGCGCCTCCGTTGTGCGAGCGAAATCCAAGAACGCTCGCACAGGGCCCGCCGGCCCGCCGCCACAGTAAGGAACTCGCGCATCCACCAGCCGGCGCGGCTCCGTTGCGCGAGCGAAATTCCAACAATTGCCTTCACGAATTCTCTAATTCTACGCCCTCCCACCGGGTGATCACCGCCGTCGCCAGGCAGTTGCCCAGCACGTTCACTGACGTCCGCGCCATGTCCATCAGCGCGTCCACCCCCAGCAGCACCGCCACCCCTTCCAACGGCAGATGAAACGTCGACAGCGTCCCCGCCAATATCACCAGCGAAGCCCGCGGCACCGCCGCCACTCCCTTGCTCGTCAGCATCAGCGTCAGCATCATCACCAGTTGCTGCCCCAGGCTCATCTCCACCCCCGCCGCCTGCGCCACGAATACCGACGCCAGCGAAAGATACAGGGTCGTTCCATCCAGGTTGAAGCTGTATCCCGTCGGCAACACGAATGCCACAATATGTTTCGGCGAGCCGAACTTCTCCATGTTCTCCATCGCCAGCGGCAATGCCGCCTCGCTCGATGCCGTCGAAAATGCGATGATCCACGGCTCCTTCACCGCTTCATAAAACCGCCGCACCGGAATCCGCGCGATCTTGATCACCGCCCCCAGCACGAATACCACGAACACGATCAGCGCCGCGTACATCGTCAGAATCAGCTTCCCCAAACCAAACAGCACCGCGAACCCCTTCGACCCCACCGTCACCGCGATCGCCGCCCCCACTCCCAGCGGAGCCAGGTACATCACGTAGTGCGTGTACCGGAACATCACCTCCGCCAGCGATTCGCAGAACAGCACCACCGGCTTCGCCTTCGTCCCGATCGCCGCGCACGCCGTCCCGAACAGAAACGTGAACACCACAATCTGCAATACCTCGCCCCGCGCCATCGAGTCGATAATGCTCGTCGGAAACGTGTGCTCCAGCGTCGCCGCCAGCGTCGGCGGTGTGCTCGCCACTCCCGGAACCGCCGTCTCTTTGTCCGGCGCGATCTTCATCCCCGCCCCAGGCTTCGTAAGATTCACCGCCCCCAGCCCCAGAAACAGCGCCGCCGTCGTCACAATCTCGAAGTACAGAATCGCCTTCGCCCCAATGCGCCCCATCGTCTTCACGTTGCTGCTCCCCGCAATCCCGTACACCAGCGTCCCGAACAGCAGCGGCGCGATGATCGACTTGATCAGCCGCAGAAAAATGTTGCTCACCGGAGCCAGTTCCACCGCCGCCTTCGGAGCCAGCACGCCCACCGCGATCCCCGCCGCCATGCAGATAAATATCCACGCCGTGATCGAGAGTTTCTTCACCGTTCCCCCCACTTCAGCTTGGCCCTCAAGACGTCGAAGAACATCTGCGCCGGCGGCCGCACCAGGCTGATGCAATGCTCCGACCTCCGGCAGATGATCCGGTCCCCCTGCTTCAACGGCTCGCCCACCTGCCCGTCAATCGTCAGGTACGACGAGTCGTCCAGGTCCCGGCACACAATGTGGATCTCGCTCGTGTCCGGCACTATCACCGGCCGGTTCGTCAACATGTGCGGGCAGATCGGAGTGATCGCCAGCGCCGCCACCGACGGAAAAATGATCGGACCTCCCGCCGACAGCGAATACGCCGTCGATCCCGTCGGCGTGGCGATAATCAGCCCGTCCGCCTTGAACGTGCACACGAAATGATGATCCACGTACGTGTCCAGGTTCACCATCCGCGCCAGCGCCGCCTTCGTCACCACCGCGTCGTTCAGCGCCTCGTACTCGCCCACCTTGGCGTCCTTGCGGATCAATTCGCACACCAGCATCCGCCGCCGCCCGATCCGGTGCTCCCCATGCAGCGCCCGTTCCAACTCGGCGAAGATGTTGTCCACCGTGATCGCCGTCAGGAATCCCAGCCCCCCCAGGTTCACCGCAAACAGAGGAATGTCGTTCCCCCCGACGCTCCGCGCCGCGCTCAGCAGGGTCCCGTCCCCGCCCAGCACGATCACCAGTTGCGCCCCCTCCGCCACCTCCCCGCGGTGCACCGGCTCCAGACCCGGTACGTAGTTCGCCGTCTGCTCATCACAGCGCACGCCGATCCGCCGCGCCTTCAGCCATTCCAGCAGTTCCGGCAGCAGTTTCTCCGCTTTTGCCGACCCCGGCTTGCTGATGATCCCTACCGTGTCAATGACGGGCATGCAACAGAAACTCCTGGTTTCCTTCCGTGCCGCGGACCGGGCAGGCGACTATCGCGGCCTCATAACCCATCGCCTCGACGGCTTCGCGTACTTTAGCACATGCCTGCCGGTGCAGTTCCGGATCGCGGACGATTCCCCCCTTTCCCACCTGCCCGCGCCCCACTTCGAACTGCGGCTTGATCAGCACGATGAACTCCCCCTCCGGCTTGAGCAGGGCAGGGAAGCGCGGCAGCAGCAGCGTCACCGAAATGAAACTCGCGTCGCACACGATCAGGTCCGCCGGCTCGCCGATGTCCCCCGGCTCCAGGTACCGCGCGTTCGTGTTCTCCCGCAGCGCCACCCGCGGGTCGTTGCGCAGCCTCCAGTCAATCTGTCCAGCGCCCGTGTCCACTGCGTAGACCCGGCGCGCGCCATGCTGCAGCAGGCAGTCCGTAAAACCTCCCGTCGAGGCGCCCACGTCGATGCACACCTTGCCGCTCGGGTCGATGCCGAACGCCTCGAGCGCCGCCTCCAGCTTCAGTCCCCCGCGGCTGACGTACCTCGGACGCGCCCTCACCTGAATGTCCGCGTCCGCCGGCACTGCCCGCCCCGGCTTCGCCACCGCCTGGCCGTTCACCGTCACCTGGCCCGCCAGCACCAGCGCCTGCGCCTTCTCTCTCGATTCCGCCAAACCGCGCTCCACCATCAGTTGGTCCACCCTCTGTTTGGCGGCGGGCTTCATGCCGTGCGCCGGACCATCAGGTCCGCCAGGGCGTGCAGCCGCGCGCCGCGCTCCCCAAACAGCGCCAGCGCCGCGTGCGCCTTGCTCAATTCCTGCTCGGCCATGCGCTTCGATTCCTCGACGCCGTACACCGCCGGAAACGTGATCTTCCGCTGCGCCGCGTCCTTGCCCGCTGTCTTGCCCAATGTCTCCGAAGGCTGCTCCACGTCGAGGACATCGTCCACAATCTGAAACGCCAGCCCGATGTGCCGTCCGTAGCTGGTCAGCGCCGCCAGTTCCTCCTCCGTGGCGCCGCCGTAGATGCCGCCCATCCGCACGCTCGCCGTCAGCAGCGCCCCCGTCTTCGCCCGGTGGATCGCCTCCAGCCGCTCCGCCGTCGGCTGCGCCCCTTCCCCCTCGATGTCCCGCACCTGCCCGGCGATCATTCCCTCCACCGTGCCCGATGCCGCCGCCAGTTCCGCCACCAGCGCCGCCCGCGTCTCTCCGTCCGCCTGCGGCAGCCGCGCCAGCACCTCGAAGGCCAGCGTCAACAGCGAGTCCCCCGCCAGAATCGCCAGCGCCTCGCCGAATACCTTGTGATTCGTCGGCCGCCCCCGCCGCAGATCGTCATTGTCGAGCGCCGGCAGGTCGTCATGAATCAGCGAGTAGGTGTGGATCAACTCGAGCGCGCACGCGGCCCTCGCCACCCCCTCCGTCCGCCGTCCCACCGCATGGCAGGCCTCCATGCACAGCATCGGCCGCAGCCGCTTCCCTCCGGCAAACAGGCTGTACCGCATCGCCTTGTGGATCGTCTCGGGCGATTGCGACTCCGGCGGCGCCACCCGGTCCAGTTCCTCGTTCACCAGCCTCTGCTGTTCCACTACGTATTGCCGCAGGTCCATCGCCTCAGGAATCATCCCGTGTCTTCAAAGGCTCGGCAATCACACGGTCGCCGCGGCGGATCAACTGCTCAATGCGCGTCTCGGCCTCGTCCAATTGTTTCCGGCAGGCGGCGCTCAACTCCGTGCCCTTTTCAAACAGCGCCAGCGCACGCTCCAGCGGCAAGTCGCCGCTCTCGAGCTCCTTCACCACGGCTTCGAGTTCATTCAAACTCGCCTCGAAGCCGGGAGATTTCGGTTCATCGGCCATTGGTCTATTCTAGCGTTACCGCTTGCGCCTCCGGCGGCTTCACGTCCACCGTCGATGCGGTCTTCTCCAGTTCCTTCCACACCCCCGCCGAGAGGGGAATCCCCTCTGCCCCGCGCTTGCGGGCGCTGCGCCACTCGGGTTCACCCGCCACCAGCACCTCGTCGTAGCCCGCCGCCGCAGGCGTCGCCTTCACCATTTGCACCAGGCGGTCCATCCGCTGCTGGAACTCCTCCACCGGCATGTACCGCCGCACGTCAATGCTGAGGAACGCCTGCCCGCAGCGCATCGGCCGCGTCCGGATCCGCACCCCGCCCACCTCCGTCGACATCGCTCCGCCGCTCAGCACCGCCACCAGAATCTCCACCAGAAACGCCAGCCCGCTGCCCTTGTAGCCGCCGAGCGGCATGGGCATGCCCTTGATCGCCTTCGCCGTATCCGTCGTCGGCACGCCCTCGGAATCGTATGCCCACCCCGGCGGAATCGACGGCTCGCCGCTGAAGCTCGCCTTGAAGATCTTGCCCATCGCCACCGTCGTCGTCGCCATGTCCAGCAGCCACGACGTCTCCGCCGCTCCCGGCAGCGCCATGCAGATGGGATTCGTCCCGAAGCGCGGCTCCTTGCCCTGCCACGGCGGAACCAGCGGCGTCGCGTTGCACATCGCAATCCCGATCAGGTCCGCCCTCGCAATCTTCTGCGTCCAGAATGCGGCCGCTCCGAAATGGTTCGAGTCCCGCACCGTCACCAGCGACATGCCATGCTCCCTGCCAAGCCGGATGGCGTGATCGCAGGCCGCATTCGAAACGATCTGCCCGATGCCGTTGTCGCCGCTGTACACCATGCAGCCGCCCGCCTCCGACACCACATGACCCTCGGTCTCGAGGTCCATGCACTTCATCCGCATGTGCTCGATGTAGAAGTTGAGCAACTGCACGCCGTGCGAATCGACGCCGCGCAGATTCGCTTCCACCAGGGAACGCGCCACCAGCCGCGCCCGCTCCGCCGGGACTCCCGCCCCTTGCAGCATGCGCCACGCATAATCTTCGAGCGCCGTTCCGGAAATGAGTACGTATTGTTCGGCCATTCGTCAGTTCTTCAGATATTTCTTGAGATCGGGAAAAAGAAGCTGTTGGAATTCCGGCTTGCCGAGGTCTTCCCTGTGGACCAGCCGCGCGCTCAGGTCGATACGCTTGGGCGGCTTCCTGCCCTTCAGTTTGTCCACCACTGTCTTCACCGCCTCGTAGCCGATCTTGAACGGGTCCTGCACCACGAGCGCATCCACGTAGCCGTCCTTCAAGTCCTGCACCAGCGTCTCGCTCGAATCGAACGCCACCAGCACCACCTTGTCCTGAAGGTTGCGCGCCTTGATGGCCAGCGCGGCGCCGACGGAACTCGGTTCCGCCGAAGCGAAGATGCCCTTCAGATTCGAGTTGCCGGCGAGGAAATTCTCCGCCGCCGCCAGCGCCTTGGCGCGGTCGGACTGGCCGTACTGCCGGGCCACGATCCTGATCTTCGGAAACTCCTTCTTGATGGTGTCTTCGAAGCCCTGCTCGCGATCCATCGTAGACTGGCTGCCCGGATTGTGCATCAGCAGCGCTATCTCGCCCTCCCCGCCGATGAGGCGCGCCAGTTCCCGGGCGCCCATCTGGCCGCCTTCATAATTATTGGTGGCGACGAACGTCATGTAGTTGGCGGAATCAAGCCCGGAGTCGAAGATGGTCACGGGGATTCCCGCGGCCACGGCGCGGTCTACGCTCTGTACCAGCGCCTTGCGCTCCCCGGCCGCCAGCACGAGGCCGTCCACCTGCCGCGCGATCATGGAATCGACAATCTGAATCTGGCGGGTGAAGTCTGTTTCCGCCGCCGGCCCGTTCCACAGGATGTCCACGCCAAAGTCATGTCCGGCGGCCATGGCGCCGGTCTGCACCGATACCCAGAAGACATGCGAAGTGGCCTTCGGAACCACCGCGATCTGCTTCCTCTTGCTGGCACGGTTGCACGAGAGCAGTGTGGCCGCCAGGACAGCGGCCAGGATGACAGGGCTACGCCGCACACCAGCCTCCGTCGATGAGGATGTCGGTGCCGGTGATGAAGCCCGCGTCGGGGGAACAGAGATAGAGCGCGAGTTTGCCCACCTCTTCCGGAGATCCCCATCGGCCCACGGGCAGCTTTGCCAGAAACTGCGCGTTCAACTCGGGGTTCTGGATCAGCGGCGCGTTCATCTCCGTGGCAAAGGGCCCGGGGCTGATGCCGTTTACGGTGATGCCCTCGCCGGCAAGTTCGAGCGCAAGGGCGCGGTTGAGCCCGAGCAAAGCTGTCTTGCTCGAGGAGTAGGCGGTGCGGCCCGGGAGCGAGACGTGGCTCATGGTGGAGGTCATGTTGATGATCCGGCCGTAGCCCTTCCCCTTCATGTGAGGAACAAAGCTGCGGCACATGAGGAACACGCTGGTGAGGTTGGTATCCATCACGCGGTTCCACTCCTCGAGCGTGAACTCGGTGATGTGCTTCCGTAGGTTGATGCCGGCGTTATTGATGAGAATGCCGCACTCTCCCACCTTTGCCGTCACGTTCTTTTCGAGCGCCAGCACGTCGGCCTCGCGGCTGACATCGGCGAGGAAGATCTCGGCCCCGGCGCCGAGCGCGCGGGCGGATGCGGCGGTTTCGGAAAGCTTCGCTTCATCGCGGGATACCAACGCCAGCTTGACCCGGGCCTCCGCCAGAGCGAGCGCCATGGCTTTTCCCAGGCCGCGGCTGGCGCCTGTGATGACCGCGACTTTGCCTTGCAGAATTTGATTACTCATTGTTTGGTTGGGTCCGAGTGCGCCACCTTGTCGAGCAACTGTTCGGCTACGGCACGCGGAGCGCGAATCTCCTGGATGGTGAGACGACTGGTCTCGCCCGCGGTTTCGATGCTCAGGTCGCCGAGTCCCATCAGCCGCTGCCAGAAGGTCTGGCGAACGGTGACGTCCTGCACCTTGTGCAGCGGGATGGATCGCGTCGTCTTGCCGAACATACCGGTTTCGTATTTCAGACGATCGCCCACTACCTCGAGGATGGTAAATCGTGACCGCAGATGCCTGGAGGCCGCGGTGAGAATCATGAAGCCCGGCACGAGGAAGGCAATCATCCACACCTTGGAGTGCGCGTCTTTTCCGAGCCACGCGATCCCGCCGGCGAAGACGAGCGCCACAACATAGGTAGCAATGACCAGGGTGGCGCTGGGACGAATTCTCAGATCAGGCATGTGGGGTGACCCAATTGGCCTATTGTATCGGTTTTTCCGGGCCGGGCCTGCCGAGGTTTACTTGTCAGAGGTTTACTTGCCGTAGCCGTGAGTGACAGAATGGAACACTGACCGGAAACCACAGAGCGCGGGGGACAGATGCAGACTGGCGGCAAGCTGATTGTGCTCACGGCTCCATTAACGGAGACCATTGATCACGCGGGATACTTCATCCAGATGGCGCTGGCTTCCCTGCCCAAGCGCATGGAAGGCATCATCAACCAGAAGTACCCGACGTGGCGCAATGTGGAGCGCAACGAAGACGGCTCGGCGCGCTACATGCCTGCCGGCGTGCGCCTGGTGGAGGCGTCGATCCTGCGTGAATATTCCGAGGACGATGTGGTCTGTTGTTACCCGGACGACTTGCCGAAATTCATCGGCCCGAATACGCGCGTGGTGGGGGTGTCCACTCACAATCCACTGGGTGTTACGTTTGCCGCGGGTGTGTACGCATCGATCTTCGGTTCGTCCCGCGAGCCGATCAACTCCAGCTATTCGAAGGCGTTGTTTCAAACGCTGAAGGGCAGCCCCTACCGGAAGAACTTTCTGGTGATGGTCGGAGGCGCCGGCGGGTGGCAGATCACGCAGACGGACAGCTACGAGGAACTGGGCGCGGATTGCGTGGTGGACGGGCGGAGTGAATCCGAAGAAGTGCTCGAGTTGTTCCGCAAGGCGGTCCGTGGGGAGACGCTGCCGCAGCACGTGGAGGTGCGGCATCCGGAGGGGCGCGACGGATTGCTGACGCCGAAAAAGCGCACGACGTTCGGAGTGGTCGAGATGACCACGGGATGCGGGCGGCGATGCCAGTTCTGCCTTCCGGATCTGAATCCGCAAATCGATTTCCCGAAAGAGAAGATCATGGATGCCGTGCGCGCCAACGTGCGCGGCGGCAACTCGCAGATTTCGCTGGCTACGGAAGACATGTTCATCTGGGGCCAGGTGCACACGGACACGCCGTTCTATTTTCCGAACCGCGAAGCGCTGGTGGATCTCTACCGCGGCGTGGTGGAGACGCCGGGGGTGAAACATCATCTACTGAGCCACAGCACGATGGCTCCGGCGGTGGTGGATCCGAAGCTCATTGAGCAGTTGTCGGAAGTTCTGCTCGACAAGAGCCCCGTGAAGCTGCCGCGCATCAGCAGGCATCCGGAGGGGCGCATCCTCTCACCGTTGATCGGTCTCGAGACGGGTTCGGTGCGCATGGCCAAACAGATCATGCCGGGCAAGGCCGTGCCGTTTCCCATTGAGGAATGGCCGAGCGTAGTGATTCAAGGGCTGACAACTCTCAACCGCAACAACTGGTTCCCTGTGATGACGCTGATGATCGGGAATCCGGGGGAAAACGATGAAGACTGCAAGGCGACGCTTGATCTGCTGTACGAAGTGGAGCGCCGCGGGTTGTTCGCGTTCTTCGTGCCGTCGATCTTCACGCCATTGCAGGACACGCGCATGGGAACGAAGCAGGGGGTGCAGGAGAGCCGCGAGATGACGCCGCTGCAATGGCAGATCATGATGAAGTGCTGGAAGATGAGTTTGAAGCCGGCGTTGCACAGTTGGTGGGGCCCGGCGGCATGGCGCGCCGGGGCGTTGTTCGTATGGCTATGGAAACTGCGAAAGGTGAACGGGCCGAACTTCACCTGGCCGCTTCTGCTGTTCTCGAGCGCGCTGCCCGAGCCGCTGATGGCAAAGATGGGCAAGATTTACACGGGACAGCCGATGAAGGTCAAGAGCAGGAAAGAGTTGCTCGCCACCATCAGGCCGAACCACTGGAAGCATCTGCGGGAGGACAACGGCGATCTGCCGGAGGGATGGAAGAAAGAGCCCGCGCCGTTGCGGGTGCTGACGCAGTGATATACTACGCTCCAGTTCAGGAGGTTTCCTGTAGGGGGTGAAGGATGCGAGTCTATTCCCTGCTTGTCCTCTGGGCCTTGGCTGCGAACGCGCAACCCGCTGCTGACAAGTCAAAGATCATCTACCGCTGGGACGTACAGAAAAGCGGAGTAAACGACGACCTGCTGTCCGTGTGCTTCGTCAATCGCCAGATTGGATATGCAAGCGGCAAGCGCAACACGATTCTCAAGACCACGGATGGCGGGAATACCTGGTCCCGATTGTTTGAGGCCAAGGAGAGCCCGGACATCCATAGCGTGATGTTCGCTTCGCCAACCGATGGGTGGGCGCTCGGCTCCGCTTTGCTTCATACGAATGACGGAGGGGAGTCATGGCAGCCGGCAGTCCCACTGCCTGGCGCGCGGGGATTCGGCGGCGGAACCCTTACCGGCGCGGCGCGGGAGCAGCTTCATGTACACAACATGGGCGCCGGCGTGTTTCGGAGCGACGACGGCGGGAGAACATGGAAGCTGCTTGGGGAGCCCCCAAGCAATGCCTACACGACGGTTTTCTTTGCCGACGCCCAACACGGGTGGGTGGGCGGAGATTATAGCTTGTATGCGCTCACTGCCGATGGCGGCGCCACGTGGAAGGCTCCTCCTCTTCCTTCCAAGGTGAGCGTGAGGAAGATCCAATTCGTCTCTCCACAGGTAGGATGGCTCCTCCCCTCGCAGGGGCACCAAGGAGGGCCGCTCGGCTCGACGGACGGGGGGCTTACCTGGACCAGTGAGTATGCGGGAATTGAGCCATACCGCCCTCTCGAGGACATGCAATTTCTCAATGCGCAGACCGGCTTCCTGCTGGCTGAAGAGAATCGCAGTTCCGTGGTGCTGGCCACCATGAATGGCGGGAAGAGCTGGAAGACGATAGGGGCGGTGGAGAAATACTCGAGGGCACTGAGCTTCCCGGAGGTGGATGAAGGATGGGTGGTCGGGCCCAAAGGCTACATCGTTCACTATCACAAAGTGGTACTAAACAAGTAATTCAAACGGGCTTGCGCGGGCGTCACGATGTATGGCGCCGCACTTCCACCGCCTTTCCCAATTCCTTCGTCTCCTCTTCTTCCGTTCGCGGCGTTGGATCTGCTCCTGGCGGCATCCAATGGCGCAGCGAGGGGAAGGGGTCACAGAGTGAGGCTGTTGCCCGAAGCCGGCTATCCAACTGATAGCAGACTTCATGACGTTTGTCGTCGATCCATTCCAGGGTGCTGGCGCGGAGGCATCCTTTGCCGGCGGAGCAGGATCCGGCAAGCGGCCCGTCACTGATCCATCTGAACTCCATTGATGCCGTGACGGCGGTGGTGAGGAACATCGGCATCAGCGCTATTTCCAACACGGTCAGGGTGCAGGTGCGGCCGCGCGATCAGCGTATGGTCTGGGTGACCCTTGGACCGGACTCGCTGCTGTTGGATCAGGGTTTCGAGCTTCAGACGGGCGACCGGGTCACGATGATGTTCGCGCTGCAAGCGAGCAACGAAGAGTGCGTGGCGCTTCAACTGGAGAATCACTGCACACTGCTGCTCTAGCTTTGTGGAATCTTCAATTGTTCCCACGTATTCCATTCTTCGAGGATTTTTCCATCAATGATGCAAGCGATATTGATGCCCAGCAGCGTTATGGGCTCGCCCGTTTCGCGTGAATGGACATGGGCAGTCATCCGGGTAACGACTTTTTCGCCGTCCACCAACTGATCTTCGATGATGAACGAATCCTTGGTGTAGATGAACAGGTTGTGAAAATACAGGATGCTTTGAAGGAATCCTTCGCGGTCACGGTCACCGGCGGAAACGTGCCCGACGTAATCGGGCGGGATCACCTGATCGAGAGAGGAGACGTCTCCCGCGGCATAAAGATCGACAAGAGATCGAAAGACGGCTTTCCGGGATTCCGGCGAGTTGATATCGGCTTCATTGTGCTGGGCTGAGTTCTGCACGGTTGTCTCCTGGCAGCGCCAGACGTTGTTTCGGCCGGCGCGGAGTCTGGTTTTGCTGGCGCGGCGACCAAAGATCATAGCAGACGAGATGTGCGGGAAGGCGGATTCGCCGTTTTTCCAGACGCGGACTTTTCACCGCCCGATGTCGTTGACGGCCTGCCCGTCCGACCTCCCACCTGTATCCAAACTTTCCAACGCTCCTCCCGGCGCAACCCTTCGATGACCGACTCGTGAGTCAAGTGCTTGCGCGCAAAAGCTACGGCTTCCTCCGCGGCTTGCGGCAGCAGGGACCGGATCTCCGCCGAGTCAACAAGGCGCGCGCGATCAGTGCCAGCAAAACGGCCCGCCTGAATCCATGCATCCGGGAATCGGGAAAACCGGTCCTTGCCAAAGAGGAGCAAGCCGCCGATGGTCGGCACCTGTCGGCCCTGATGCTCCGTGGTCACCCGCAACGTGCTCCACGCTTTGGGCGTCAGTTTCCGGTACGGCGCAAAGAACTCGGAAGCAGATCGGAAGTCGAGCGCTTCCGACTTCAGGTCGGGGATGGCCTGCTCGTCAAACGAGTCCATCCGGTTCCAGCGCTTCAACTCCTCGATCTGCAGCGCCTCGGCCCTGCGATTGGTCGAGCCCACACGGAGGAAGACGCCGTCCGCTGATCCGAGCCGCTGCAAGTAGTGAGGACGAGTGTTGCTGGGATAGACCTGAACAACAATCACGTTCAAGTTCCGCCACGGCACCACCTCGATGTCCGGAACGAGGCGAGGGCGGATCGTCCGAGACCAGGCTGGCCAGCCTCTCTTCCGCTTCCAGCACATCGGGTACGCCCCGTACGTTCTTCGACCCATTATCCACGCCGATGACGATCGTGCCGCCGGCCGTGTTCGCGAACGCGACAAGCGTCTTAAGAATTCCGTCCGGGGAGGACAAGTCCCGCTTGAATTCCAGGGTCTTGCCCTCTGGACGCCTGAGCAGATCGACGAGTGGCACTACTCCGCATATTACTCGGAAGTGGATATTGCCGCAAGGCTTCCGACCTTGCTGAATCACCTCCGGCGCTACCCGCCGCCCAGATCCGGAATCCGGGCAGCAGCCAGCCCGATGCCCTACAGTTTCACGAAGTCTGTATCCGTAAGTGCTTGTGTTTGCAACAAAGTTCGAAATGCGTCCAGTGTGGGAAGCCAACACTTGCGTGCGTGTGTCTTGATCATGCCACCCGCATTTCAACGTAGGCAACAGCGGTGGAGGGTTCAGGAATCGCCTCCCCGTCTTCCAGCATGCCTTCGAGGTGAAGTTCGATGGCCTCTCGGATATTCCGCTCGACCTCTTCGACGGTCTTTCCAGTTGTCACGCACCCTGGAAGATCGGGGACGTAGGCGGACAGGTTGTCCCGTCCCCGCTCGATCACCACGGCGTATTTTTTCATGACTTCTCTCTCAATCCCGCTTGGGTCAGAATGCTCTTCAGCGTGCCGGGATGAAGATCGTCGTTCAAGTGCCCCGGAATTGTAACCCGTCCCGGCTTGTCCGGATGTTTGTATTGACGATGCCTTCCTTTCGTTTTCACATGCTTCCAGCCGTCGTTCTCAACGGTCTTGATCACGTCACGGACCTTCATCTGCCCAAGGAACCATTGTAGCTTCATTCCTCGACTCTGATGTCTGTTCAGCGACGAAACGGCCGGTTCGAGATGAATGAATCACCTCTCCTCTTGGGCGCACGGTTTGAAAACCAGAGCCGGCACGTCGTGCATTCACGCAACAAGACCCGGGGGCGCGCGGGTGACCGGTGCGAGCTATGGCCGAGTTGGAAAGCTGGTGCAAGGGACATTCTCTTCGACGAGGGGATCATCGAAAAGGAAGAAAAGAAGAAGATATAAGGATGCGGCGGAAATAAATCGATATCGATGTTCCGTCGTATCACAGGAGTTGCGGGAGGAGTTTGACGGAGTGGCGGGAAGGATCGCTTAAAGCGCGGCCGGCTGGCCGGCGCCGCGAGTTTCTAAAAGACATTGACATCCTGACATCTTTGATCTACTGTTGATGCAATAGCGCAGTTGTCCTGCACGTTGCTCGACTCTCGCATTGGGGGGTTTTACCAAAATGTTCAAAGGCTTGGTTATGTTTACTGTACTTTCCGCGGGAATTCTTCTTGCCCGGGGGGAACGCGGCACGTTCAATGGAACCGTTTCCGACTCCACTGGAGCCGTGGTGCCCGGGGCGATGGTGCGAGCCATCAACGTGGAAACGAACCTGGAGACACCGGTGCAAACCACTTCCGCCGGAGTTTACCGCATGCCCTACCTGCCGCCCGGCACCTACCGTTTGAGCGTATCGGCGCCGGGTTTCAAGACCGCCTTGCGCGATAACGTTATTTTGGCAGTCGCGCAAACGCTAACCGTGGATTTCGTGCTGGAGGTAGGCCAGGTTTCCGAGCAGGTGACGGTTTCGAGCGAGTCTCCGCTGCTGGAAGCCGGCACAGCGGAAATCGGCAGTTATGTGTCCAAGAAAGAATTCGATACGTGGCCCATTACGGTTGGCGACGGCAGAAGGCAAATCCAGCAGTTCATCTTCTCGTCTCTGCCGGGAACCGTGGGAGGAACCTTTCAGGGCTCGATCAATTGGGGGGCAATATTACTCCCACGAAATCCTGATTGACGGCATCGCCCTCGGCAGGATGGATTTGCAGGGGGGCAGCAACAATGAATTCAGCCCTTCGGCCGAATCGGTGAGCGAATTCAAACTCCAGACCGGCACCATTAGCGCCCAATACGGCGGCGCGCAAACCTCGGTGGCGAACTTCGCCACCAAGAGCGGCACAAACGATCTCCACGGCTCGGCGTATTACTATGTGCAGAACGATGCCTTCCGGGCCAACGGCTGGACCAACAACGCCGGGGGTATCAAGCGCCAACCGTTCAAGCAGCACAACTATGGGTATTCGATCGGCGGTCCGGTGGTGTTTCCCAAACTCTACAACGGGAAGAACAAGACGTTCTTCTATCACAGTCTGGAGCGCACCAAGGTCAAGGATTACCGCTCGACCAGTTTTTCCACGCTTCCCGTACCCGATTTCAAACGCGGCAATTTCGCCAGCCTGCTGAATGCGGCATTCACCGGGAATGCGCGATCGGGCACCGCGGCGGGCGTTGACGCCTCGGGGAATGAGGCCCTATTTGGCGCCATCTACGACCCGAGTTCGACAGCGGATGTGGGCGGCCGCGGGGTGCGCATGCCGTTTCCGGGCAACGTCATCCCGCAGAACCGCTTCGATCCGGTGGCCGCAAAAATTCTGCAACTGGCGCCGATCACCGACCCCATCTTCAACACGATGTTGAATAACATTCCGGCAATCGGCACCTGTTGTCCGAACTTCAACGAGTGGATGTTGACCCTGCGCGGCGATCACAACTTCAGTTCGAATCACAGAATCTATACGTTGTTCAACCGCAACTTCCGCGAGCGCAACAACTCGCCGGGCGGCCGGTGGGGAATTCCACCTGAGTCGCCGACTGGGGTTTACCAGTTGCAGAACACGCCGGGAACTCTGGGGCGGTTTGCTTACGACTGGACTGTGCATCCGACGATCCTGAATCACTTCGCGATCGGCTACAACCGGTTTGGGAACAACAACGAAAGTGTTTATGTCGATCAGGACTGGCCTGCCAAGATCGGCTTGACGAATGTCCCCGGCACAACGTTCCCCACACTCGTCTTCGGAGGCCAGCCTTATCAAGGCGGGGGTATCGGGGCCGGGGGAAGGCTCGGTTCGGGCAACGCCGGAGGCTCCTATAACGGCAGCACGATTATCCAGGACGACCTGACAATCGTCCGCGGGAAGCACAATTTCAAGCTCGGCATGGAGCACCGCCGCTATTACTACAACACGCGGAACAAGTCGGGCTCGGGAAATTTCAATTTCTCTCCGAACCAGACCGCGCAAATCGGGTTTTTGAATGAAACCGGCCATTCTTTCGCGAGCTTTCTGCTGGGCGCGGTGGCGAGCACGAACCGCGGCATTAACCCTGTAAATTTCGGCCACCGCTGGCGCGATGTCGGCTTCTATTTCATGGACGACTACAAGGTCACTCGGAAGCTCACACTCAACCTCGGGCTGCGCTGGGAAATTGTGGGCGGACTGATTGAAGTGGCCGGGCGCATGTCCGGCTTGGGCTTGAACGTGCCCAACCCCGGCGCGGGCGGTCTTCCCGGGGCGCTCGTGTTCGTGGATGACCAAAGCAGGCGGGGATTCCAGGACACCTACTGGAAGCAATTGTCGCCCAAGTTCGGTTTTGCCTACGCGATCAGCGACAAACTGGTGATGCGCGGCGGCTATGGCATCAACAACACGCCGCCGATTTCCAACGGGTTCGGCTTCGGGGGAACGCTCGGCTACAGCGGCAGCATCTCGGTGAGTTCGTCGAATACGGCCCTCAAGTTTGCCGAGGACCCGGTGACGTATCTGCGGCTGCCCTATCCGAATTTCAATGCGACGCTTCCGAACAAGAATCCCTCGCTGTCGAATGGGTTGGGAATCGGTTATACGGCGCCGGACAGCAATCGACTGCCTTATGTCCAGAACTGGTCCTTGGGCTTTCAATATCAGTTGCCGGCTTCCACCGTTCTCGAGGCGAACTACATCGGCAATAAGGGCACCCGGTTAATGGCATATGGTCTCGATTCTCTGAATCAACTTCCGCTGAGCTTCCTCTCGATGGGAGACATCCTGCCAAGGCCATGGACGGCGGCGTCGGGAGTGCCCCAGCCTTATCCTGGCTTTACCGGCAATGTCGCCCAGGCGCTGCGCCCGTTCCCTCAGTTCACTGGCGTGTCGCAGGCATTCCCGAACTTTGGAACCTCAACGTATCACTCGCTACAGATTCAACTGACTCGCCACTTCAGCAAAGCTTTCTCGGTTCTCGGCGCCTACACCTGGTCGAAGTCGATCGGGCTGACCGACAGCGCCATCGATTCCGACAGTGTGGTGACGGTGTTCAACCGCAGTCTGGAGAAAGGCATTACGGCGTTCAACTACCCCAGTTCCTTCAAGGCTACCTGGATCTATGAGTTGCCGGTCGGCCCGGGCAAACTGCTGAACATCGGCGGGGTGGCCGGCAGGATCATCGGCGGATGGCAGATTACCGGCAATCACCAGATCCGCAGCGGCAATCCACTCGGCATCAGCACAGGTGGATTGAACAACCCGTTCGGGGCCGTGCGGCCCGATCTGGTGGCGGGAGTCCCTGTCATAGTGGACAGCGGCGCACCGATTATCTTCCGTGGCGTGGCCGGCGGAACGGCGTACCTGAACCGGGCCGCGTTCGCCAACCCACCGGTCTATCCGGGCGGGCAGAACGTGATCCAAAGGCCGGGAACGCTCGGACAGCGGCTGCCCAACATTCGCGGCCCGCATTTCACCTACGAAGACCTGGGGATTTCGAAGCAATTCATCTTCAAAGAGACGCGCAGCTTCGAAATCCGCGGAACCTTCCTCAATCCGTTCAACCGTCATGGACGCGGCGACCCGGTCACCGATCTGACCAGCCCCTTTTTCGGGCAGATCACGGGAGCGCAGATTGGCGGACGCAATATCGAACTCGCCGCCCGCTTCCAGTTCTGATGTGGGCGGGGATCATCCTGTTCGGACTTCTGCAAGAGCCGGAGCGGTGCGGCGCCCTCGTGGATCAGGCGCGAACGAACTACGAGAACCGGGAATACGTAAGGGCGGCGCTCGATTTCGAAGCCGCCCTTTCCGCCTGTCCGGGGGGGAACAGAGCGCGCCTGCTGCTCGCCTACGGGCAATGCCAACTGATGGCGCAGCAGTTGGAGCAGGCAGCAGCCACGTTCCAACAAGTCACGAAGCTCGACCCGCGAAACGTCGAGGCTCGAAAGCTTGCGGGCGATGCGCTCTATCTGCTGGGAAGGGACTCCGAGGCTGTGGCGAGCATGAAGTCGGCGCTCGAAATCGACCCGTTGAATGAGACCGTGCATTACGCGCTGGGCCGCATCTACTACCAGTCGAACCAATTTCCGGAGGCCGTGGAGCAGTTCGGCGCGGTCCTCGCGGCCAATCCGAAATCCTACCGCGCTCACGACAATCTCGGTCTGTGCTACGACGCGCTCCATGAGGATGCACTGGCTTTGAAACATTTCTTCGCGGCGCTCGATCTGGTGATAAAGGACCATCCGGATTATGATTGGGCCCATGCCAATCTGGCGGATTTCTTCCTGAAGCGCAATCAGCCCGAAAAGGCATTCCAGCTTGCCGCTGAAGCCGCGCGCCGTAACCCGGCCTCGGCGCGGGACTGCTTTCTGACAGGCAAAGCGTTGACGATGCTCGGAAAGGATGAACTGAGCCTGCGCTGGTTGCGGCGTGCCGTCGAGTTGGATTCGCAATACGCCACCGCGCACTATCTGCTGGCCCAAACCCTGCGGCGGTTGGGGAAGAAGGAGGAAGCCGCCCGCGAGTTGGAGATTTTCCAAAAGGTGAATCCGAAAGGCAAAGCCTTGCGGTAGGATTCGAACCTGTAACATTATTAAGCGTTTCCACCTGATTAAGCGTTTCCACCTGGGGCGCGTTTGGAAACCGGGAGGCGGACTCCGAACCCCCGCCCCTTCTTCGTGTGCGAAAGCAGGCGGCCGCCTACCTATTGTCTCTGCGTGCCGGTTGTTTCCCGCCTGTCCTCCTGCCCACTCCCGGCTGATTCGTCGCGTGTCTCATAGCGCGCATGGGACGGTGAGGGCTGTGTGCGGGAGAAAGGCGATCACCTCGAACTCGAGGAGAAAATTGCTTGCTTTCAATGATTTACGTGTTTCCTGGCGCCGCCGCCGGAGTTGCCCTTCTTATGCCGAACCGGCGAGGCGGCAATGACGGCTGTCCGGACCGTTCGAATCAAGGTAGCCGCAAACTCAGGCCGATAGCGGAAGAGACCGAGGGACGCCGCCGCCCCGGAAACCAATCGAAGGTGGTGTGCATCTAAACAGAGGCACAGACGCAGAGATTCCTCCCGAGGGGGTTCGCCTTGACGCTATGTCTTGACAAGACTAGAATTGAGGGTAGCTTGAGGACGTTTGCCATCAGGTACCTTATGCGAGCAACAGCGACCGTTTTTTCTCTGGGCATGGCGCTGAGCCTTGTCGTCACACCCGCCGTCGCCGCCGACAAAAAGAAGGCAAGCGACGAAAACCGCGAAACCGTCGCAAAACCCCTGTCGGAAAAAGAGCGCAAGAAACGGGAAGCCAAGCTGCGCAAGGAGTTGGAGACGCCTTACCGCAAGTGGCTGAACGAGGACGTCGGCTACATCATCTCCGATGAGGAACGGAAGGCGTTCAGGAATCTGAATACAGATGAGGAGCGGGAGCAGTTCATCGAGCAATTCTGGCTGCGCCGCGACCCTACTCCGGACACGCAGGAAAACGAATTCAAGGAAGAGCACTACCGCCGCATTGCGTACGCCAACGAACGGTTTGCTTCGGGCATTCCGGGATGGAAATCGGATCGTGGGCGGATCTACATCACATTCGGGCCGCCGGACGAAATCGAATCCCATCCTTCAGGTGGCACCTACGAGCGGCCATACGAAGAGGGTGGCGGCACCACGTCCACCTATCCCTTCGAGCAGTGGCGGTACCGGTGGCTCGAGGGAATCGGTTCGGACATTATTATTGAGTTTGTCGATACGACGATGACCGGCGAGTACCGGATGACCATGGATCCTTCCGAAAAGGACGCCTTGCTCTACGTCCCGAACGCCGGTCTCACCCTGATGGAGCAGATGGGCCTTGCCAGCAAAACGGACCGGTTCAGCCGGACGGATGGAACGAGGCTCGGCACCGGGACGATGCCGCTGCCGGCGCGTATGAATCAGTTCGAACGGCTGCAACAATATGCCAACCTGCAAAAACCGCCGCCGGTGAAGTTCAAGGATCTGGAAGCGGCGGTGAATTCGACCATCCGTTACAACCTTCTTCCGATGAAGGTGCGTACGGACTTCATGCGCCTCACCAATTCGACGATCCTTTCGAACATCACCATTCAACTGGAAAAGCGCGATTTGCAGTATAAGCAGCAGGATGGAGTTTCGAAAGGCGTGGTCAACATCTATGCGCGCATCACGTCGATGACGCGTCGCGTGGTGAACGTGTTCGAAGACGTCGTAAGCGTCGAATTTCCTTCGGCATTGACGGCGGAAGCGATCAAAGGCGTTTCCCTGTATCAGAAGTCCGTTCCGCTGCCGCCGGGAACCTACCGCGTGAACATTGTCGTCAAGGACATCAATGGCGGCAACATGAACAACTACGAAATGGCGCTGCACGTACCGCATTACGATGACGAAAAGCTTGGCTCGAGTTCGCTGGTGCTGGCGGATCTCATTGAAAAGGTCCCCACGCGGAGCATCGGAACCGGGCAGTTCGTGATCGGCACCTCGAAGGTGCGGCCGCGGATTGGGGAGACGTTCCATCGCGACGAGAAGATGGGTATCTATCTTCAACTCTACAACTTCACTACGGACGAAAAGACACGCAAGCCGAGCGGTACGGTGGAGTATGAAGTGGTGAAGACGGGAAGCAACGAGAAGATCTTCGACTTCACCGAGCAAATCGATAAGATGGAAGGCGCCTCCGGACAGCAGGTTACCATCGAGAAGCTCTTGCCGCTCCAGAACATGGAGCCGGGACAGTACATTTTGAAAATGAAGGTGCAGGACAAGCTCGGCAATCAAGTGCTGACGCCTCAGGCAGCTTTCACAGTGGTTTAGTCGGGTCATTCAGCCCGGCGGAGTTGGATCCGCCGGCTTTTTCAGGCTGATGTAGCTAAATGGCATTTCCGAAAACCGGTCGTTGGGCCGCGTTCTTTGCGGTAATGATGAGCGCCACGCCCGCCTTCGCCTCGCAGAACAGTCTCACGGGCAGTATCGCCGGAATCGTGAGCAATGCTCTCGGCGTCCCTCAGATGGGAGCCAGTGTGCTGTTGTTCAATCACTTGGAAAGGCAAGTTGCAAAAACACTGACCGACGAACGCGGAACGTTCCAGTTCGATTCCCTACCCGCGGACCACTACAATGTACGCATCACGCTATTGAGTTTTCTGCCGGCCATCCGAAACAACATCAGTGTCCAGCCCGGTGTGCGGCAGATCCTTTCCATCAACATGGCAGGAGTGTTGAGCACGATTGAACTGGTGTACTCGCTGCCGCTCCAGCAGGGTCTGATGAGCGACGACTGGAAGTGGACTCTGCGGAGTTCTATGTCGACCCGGCCGGTTCTACGCATTCTCGATAACGGCACCGGGGATCTGATGCGGCAGTTGCGGGCGGGTTCCGGGATGTTCACAGACACCTCGGGCGTAGTCAAGCTCTCGGCCGGAGACATGCCGGCCGCACCGACGCTCGGAAGCCAGCCGGATTTGGGGACGGCGTTTGCATTGGCGACATCCGTGCACGGAGCAAACCGGGTCGGCATCAGCGGGAACGTCGGCTACGGGTCCGCTTCGGGGAATCCCGCGGCTGGGTTCCGAACCTCGTTCAGCCGGCAGACGGAAGATGGCCGAAGTCCGGAACTGGCTGTTACGATGCGGCAGATTTTCCTGGCCGGCCGTGTGGGCGCCGGCGTGGTGACCGGAGCCTCGGATTCGGTTCCTGTGCTACGGACGATGTCGCTGAGCCTCAACGACCAGGTCCACATCGGGGATAATCTCCTGGTGTCGTACGGCGGGACTCTCGAATCGGTGCAGTTCCTTCAGAGGCTGAATTATTTCTCGCCCTATGTGCGAATGAGCTACGATCTCGAGCATGCGGGCGTATTGGAGTTCGGCTACAGTTCCGGGCTGCCGCCGACTCAGCTTTACGAAAGTGGAAGCAATGCGAAAGAAGCCGAGCAGCAGCAGGAGTTGTCCGGGCTGACCATGTTTCCGCGGGTTACCGTGCGAGGTGGGGCCGCGCAACTGCAGCGCGCGCAGAATTTCGAACTGGGATACCGCAAGCAGGCGGGCTCACGGACGTTCCGCGCGGCTGCCTACCGCGAGAGTCTGACGAATGCCGCGTTGACGGCTGTGGATGCCGATGGAGTGTTCGGGGCTGGAGACCTGCTTCCCGATTTGTTCTCGACGGCTTCGATATTCAATGCGGGCCATTATTGGAGCGTCGGGTACATGGCTTCCCTGTCACAGAACCTGAACGAGAATTGGACGGTGACGGTGGGCTATGGCAACAACGGGGTGCTGGAGGCTGAGCGGGACCACATGGCCTCGAATGACCCAGGGGAATTGCGGTCAGCGCTGCACGTACAGCGGCGGCACTTGGCGGTGACGCGGATTGCGGGCTACATTCCGCAAACCGGAACGCGGTTCACCACCGGATACCAGTTCATGAACGGACGCGCTTTGACTCCGGGGCATTTCTACATGACCGAGCAGATGAATCCGGCGCAGGGATTGAACGTGCAGGTCCGGCAGCCGATTCCGACGGCGCTGGGGCTGGGAGGAAGACTGGAAGCGACGGCGGAGATCCGGAACATTCTCGCGCAAGGGTACCAGCCGATCACGCTGGGAGATGGGCGGCGGGTCCAACTGGTGCATTCCCCGCGGGCGCTGCGCGGCGGGCTGGCATTTATCTTCTAAGGAACACGCGCAAAACGGAGCCCGCCCGCGCCGCGAATCATCATGGCGTTCCTCCTACTTTGGGGGCGCGGGACGTGCCCTTTGCGCTTCTAAGGAACACGCGCAAAACGGAGCCCGCCCGCGCCGCGAATCATCGCGGTGTTCCTCGTACTTT
>WBZR01001873.1_pt1 | contig 24076 bp, 26 predicted proteins | sample 5204231 | NCBI WGS metagenome assembly WBZR01 (sample SAMN12412403, study PRJNA552823) | activated sludge metagenome | isolation source: activated sludge from anammox sidestream of wastewater treatment plant... | place: USA: Virginia | collected 2017-08
CTGGTGCTGGGCGCCGACGTCGAGGTGTTCCGCAACGACGAGATCACGGTCGAAAAAGCGCTCGCGCTGGCGCCCAGCCATGTGTGCATCTCGCCCGGGCCGGGACGGCCGGAGGACGCGGGCGTTTCGCTGGCCATGATCGCCGCCTTCGAGCGCCGCGTGCCGCTGCTCGGTGTCTGCCTGGGGCACCAGAGCCTGGTGCAGCACTTCGGCGGGCGCATCGTCGCCGCGCCGCGCCTGATGCACGGCAAGACCTCGCTGGTGAGCCACGATGGCCGCGGCGTGTTCGCGGGCCTGGACAATCCGTTCGAGGCCGGGCGCTACCACTCGCTCAGCGCCGAGGACGCCAGCATGCCGGCGGAGCTGGAAGTCAGCGCCCGCACGGAGCGCGGCGAGATCATGGGCGTGCGCCACCGCAGCCTGCCGCTGGAGGGCGTGCAGTTCCACCCCGAGAGCGTGCTGACGCCGGCCGGCAACCAGCTCATGGCCAACTTCCTCGAGCTGCGCCGGGCATGAGCGCGGTCGCCGGCGCATCGCTGGAGGCTCTGCTGGCGCGCCGCTCCCTGGCGGCGGACGAGGCCGCTGCGCTGATGCACGCGCTCGCCGACGAGACCCTGCCGCCGGCGCTGTCCGGGGCGGTGCTGGCCGTGCTGCGGGCCAAGGGCGAGACCGCGCAGGAGCTGCGCGGCTTCGCCAGCGCCATGCGCGAGCTGGCGCGGCGCGTGCAGCTGCCGGCGGGCCTGCCCGCGGCCGACGTGGTGGGCACCGGCGGCGACGGCTCCGGCAGCCTCAACATCTCCACCGGCGCCTCGCTGCTCGCCGCAGCCTGCGGCGTGCCGGTGGTGAAGCACGGCAACCGCTCGGTATCGTCGCGCTCGGGCAGCGCCGACGTGCTCGAGGCGCTGGGCGTGCCGCTCGCCCGCGATCCCGGGGAGGCGCTCGATTGCCTCGCCCGCTGCGGCTTCACCTTCCTGTTCGCGCCGAACTTCCATCCGGCCATGAAGGCCGTGGCCCCGGTGCGACGCGCGCTCGGCATCCGCACGGTGTTCAACGTCCTCGGGCCGCTGACCAATCCGGCGGCGCCGCCCTACGGCCTGATCGGCGCCTTCGACCTGCCGACCGCGCGGCTGATGGCCGATGCCCTGTCGGGCCTGCCCATCGAGCGCTGCTTCGTGGTCCATGGCGAACCCGGCTGGGACGAGGCCACGCCCTGCGGGCCCTTCACGCTGTTCGACGTGCGCCCCGGCGTGGTGCGCCGGCTGCGCCGCGATCCGGCCCGCTTCGGCATCACGCCCTGCACGCCCGCGGGCCTGGCCGGTGGCGATGCCGATGCCAACGCACGCGCCCTCGAGGCGGTGCTGGCCGGCCGCGACCGTGGCCCGCACCGCGAAGCGCTGGTGCTCGGTGCCGGCCTGGTGCTGGACCTGACCGGTCGCGCCCGCGGCCTGCGCCGCGGCATCGAGGCCGCACGCCGGGCGCTGGATGCCGGCGCCGGCGCCGCGCTGCTGGAGCGCCTGCGCGAGTTCCGCAGGAGTCGGCCGTGAGCGGCAGCGGCGGCGATTTCCTGGTGCGCATGGCCGCGGCGAGCCAGGGCCGGCTCGCGCAGGCGCGCGCGCGGCTCGCCGAGGCGGACCTGCGCCGCCGTGTCGCGGCGCTGCCATCGCCACCCGCGCCGCGCTTCGATGCCGCGGCTTTCCACCTGATCGCCGAGGTCAAGCGCCGCTCGCCCTCCGTCGGCCAGCTGGCCGGCGCATCGCTGTCGCCGGTGGAGCAGGCCCGGCTGTATGCCGGGGCGGGTGCGCTGGTGGTATCGGTGCTGACCGAGCCCGAGGAGTTTGCCGGCAGTCTCGCCGATCTCGAGGCCGTCACCGCCGCGCTGCCGGCCCTGCCGGTCATGCGCAAGGACTTCCTCGTCGACGGCTACCAGGTGCTGGAGGCACGCGCCGCCGGTGCTGCCGGTGTGCTGCTCATCGCCGCCATGCTGGAGCCCCGGCAACTCGAAGCCATGCTGGCCTGCGCCCTCGGGCTGGGGATGTTCGTGCTCGTCGAGGTCTTCGGGCAGGAGGACCTTGCCCGCTGCCAGCCCGCGGTGCTCGCCGCCTCCAGGACGCCGGCCGGTGCCGGGCGCGTGTTGCTCGGCGTCAACTGCCGCGACCTGCGCACGCTGCAGGTGGACTTCTCGCGCTTCGCGGCCCTCGCCCCGCAGCTGCCGCGGGCCCTGCCCTGGGTCGCGGAGAGCGGTATCGGCACGCCGGCCCAGGCCGCGGAGGTGGCCGCCCTCGGCTACCGCCTGGCGCTGGTCGGCACGGCGCTGATGCGTTCGGGCGACGTGCCCGGGAGTGCTGCCGCGCTGCTCGCCGCCGGGCGCGCCGCGCTGCGCAGCGCAGCGGGCTAGGCGTACTGCCATGCGGACGTTCGTCAAGATCTGCGGCCTGCGCACGGCGGAGGCCGTTGATGCGGCCATCGAGGCGGGCGCGGATGCCCTGGGCTTCGTCTTCGCCGAGTCCGTGCGCCGGGTCAGTCCGGAGCAGGCCGCGGCGTTCGCGGCCCGGGTTCCGCCCGGCATCCTGCGCGTGGCGGTGATGCGCCACCCGGATCCCGCGGACTGGGATGCGGTGGCGGCGGTGCTGCGGCCCGACTGGCTGCAGACTGATGCCGCGGATATCGCCGGTCTCGCCATCCCGCCCGGCATCGGCCTGCTCCCCGTGTACCGGGATGCGCCCGGCCTCGACAGCAGGGCGGCCGGCCGCGAAGATCAGCTGCTCTTCGAGTCGGCCGACAGCGGCACCGGGCTCGCACCCGATTGGGACCGGGCACGTCACCTGGCACGGCAGACGCGTCTGGTGCTGGCGGGCGGGCTGCATCCCGGCAATGTCGGTGCGGCGATCCGCCAGGTCCGGCCCTGGGGCGTGGATGTCAGCAGCGGCGTGGAGGCCGCGCGCGGCATCAAGGATCCGGAGAAGATCAGGGCGTTTGTCGCGGCGGTGCGCCGCGCAGGACAGGACGATGCGGAACATGGATAGCGAGGAGGCGGCCACGCTGCTGCAGCGCCTGCTGCGCGGGGAGTTTCCCGACGGGCGCGGCCGCTTCGGCCCTTACGGGGGCCGCTATGCGCCGGAGACCCTGATGTCCGTGCTGGAGCGGCTGGAGGCCGGCGTGCGCCGCTACCTGCACGATGCGGCGTTCGCCGCCGAACTCGCCGGCGAGCTGCGCGACTGGGTGGGCCGGCCGACGCCGCTGACACCGGTGCGCCGGCTCGGCCAGGCCTGGGGCGCGCAGGTGTATCTCAAGCGCGAGGACCTGGCGCATACGGGGGCGCACAAGATCAACAACGCGCTCGGCCAGGCGCTGCTGGCGCGTCGCCTGGGCGCGCGGCGCGTCATCGCCGAGACCGGTGCCGGCCAGCACGGCGTGGCAACCGCCGCGGCCTGCGCCCGCGTCGGCCTGCCCTGCACGGTGTACATGGGTGCCGTCGACGTGCAGCGCCAGGCGCCCAACGTGGATCGCATGCACCAGCTCGGTGCCCGCGTGGTGCCGGTGGAGAGCGGAGACCGCACCCTGCGCGCGGCGATCGACGAGGCCTTCCGCGACTGGGTATCGGACCCCGAGGACGCCTACTACCTGCTCGGCTCCGCCGTCGGCCCGCACCCCTATCCCTGGCTGGTGCGCGAGCTGCAGTCGGTGATCGGCCGGGAGGCGCGGGCCCAGTTCATGGAAGTCACCGGGGGTCTGCCGGATCTCGCCGTGGCCTGCGTGGGTGGCGGCTCCAATGCCATCGGCCTGTTCCATCCCTTCGTGGCCGATGCCACGGTGGGGCTGATGGGCGTGGAGGCCGGTGGTCGCGGCACGGGGCTGGGCGAGCATTCCGCGACGCTCGGGCGCGGCCGGCCGGGCGTGCTCCACGGCAGCTACTCCCTGCTGCTCCAGGACGACGACGGCCAGGTGCAGGAAACGCATTCGATCTCCGCCGGCCTCGATTACCCGGGCGTGGGCCCGGAGCACGCCTTGCTCAAGGCCATCGGCCGCGTCAGCTACGTCAGCGTCACCGACGCGGAGGCGCTCGACGCGCTGCGCGAATGCTGCGCTGCCGAGGGCATCCTGCCCGCGCTGGAGTCCTCGCATGCCCTGGCCGGCGCCCGCCGCTGGGCGCGGGACAACCCGGCCCGGCGCATCCTCGTCGGCCTGTCGGGCCGCGGCGACAAGGACATGCCGACGCTGTCGCAGGCGCTGGCCGGCGCCGCCGCCGGCAGCCATCACTGAGGCCCACCATGCCGCAGATCCCCGCACACGAGCGCGTCACCGCCGCCATCCGCAATGCCGCAGGCAGCCATGGCGTCGCGCTGGTGCCCTTCATCACCGCCGGCTATCCCGAGCGCGCCGGCTTCATCCCGACCCTGCGGCTGCTCGCCGAGGTGGCCGACGTCATCGAGGTGGGCGTGCCCTTCAGCGACCCGATGGCCGATGGCGTCACCATCCAGCGCGCCAGCCGTGCGGCCATCGCCAGTGGCGTCTCGCTGCGCTGGATACTCGCCGAACTGAAGAAGGCGGGGGAGCTGCCGGCGCCGGTGGTGCTGATGAGCTACCTCAACCCCCTGCTGGCATTCGGCTACGAGAAGCTCGCCGATGCCGCCCGTGCGGCGCATGTGGGCGGCTTCATCGTCCCCGACCTGCCGCTGGAGGAAGCCGCGGAGTTCGATGCGCAACTCGACGCGCGCGGCCTGGGCCTGATCCAGCTCGTCACGCCCGCTACCCCGGCTTCGCGCATGCAGCGGCTGTGCGCGGCCAGCCGTGGTTTCGTCTACGCCGTCACCATGCGCGGCACCACCGGTGGCGCGCGGGCCATGCCCGTGGAAACGGCCGGCTACCTGGACGGCGTCCGCGCCGCATCCCGGCTGCCGGTCTGCGCCGGTTTCGGTGTGCGCACCGCCGAGCAGGTGCGCGCGCTCAGCGGGCACGCCGATGGCGTCATCGTCGGCTCCGCCCTGGTCGAGGAACTCGAGGCCCGGCGCGATCCCGTCGCCTTCCTCACGGCCTTGCGCAGCCGCCGTCACTGACTCCGGGCCGGAACATGGCGGCGGTTTCGCTGTCCCACGGACAGGAGCCGACCCGGAGCACCGCCATGGATGTCATCGACGCCGATACCGATCTCGAGCAACTCATGCGCCGCTGGCACCACATCACCGAGTACTCGACGGCGGCGTGGACCGAGTTCCAGTCCCTGTGCGATGCCCTGCCGGCTTCGGATGCCCGGGTGGCCGCCGCGCAGGAGCGCTGGCGGAGCGCCGAAAGACAGCGCATGGAGCTGCTGGCAGCGATCGAGGAGATCGAAGAGGCGAGTGCGGCGTAGGTAAACTCAAGAATTTGTTTTATTTGGAGTTTTTAGTCATCACCAAATTGACAGTGATGATATTGGCATGCGGTGCCGGCACTCGCTACAACGCCTGGGCGATGCTCTCGACGGCGTCTCGCGTCAGCGCCTCGGGGTTGGCCTTGCAGAACGTCGTGAGCTCGTCGCCCAGACGTTGGTAGGTCCAGGGCGAGCCCTTGCCGTCGGCCGCGTCGACCAGTTCCTGCAGCGACTTGCCCCTGGCCGCCTGCAGGTAGCCGGCGGCCCAGGTGATCAGCGAGTGACGACTGCCGAGCGGGGAGATGCGCACCATCTCGCTGAATACCTTGCAGGGGATCGCGCCGATGTCCGGGACGCCGCCCATTCCTCTGGGCATCTCCAGCTTCTCGGCCGGGGCACCACCCGCGGCAAGCAGCAGGACCAGTGCGGGCAGTGCGTGACGGAAAGACATCCGGGGCAGCTTCATGGGGCGGTATCCGTCCTTCATTCCGTGGCAACGCTGGCGCGGCGACCCAGCTCGGAGGGCTTCTTGGGCGCGATCAGCAGCATGTAGATCAGCAACAGCAGGGCAGCGGTCAGCGTCCCGGCCTCAAGCGGGTGCTTCCAGGGCTCGATGAACACCGCGTGGCCCATCCAGTCCATCTTCTCCATGATTTCCACGTTCACCCAGGCGATGTTGCCGACCGGGATGCCGTAGCGCAGGGCCGTGGCGGTGCGCTTGAACTGGAACAGCCGGGTAAGACAGTAGCCCGCCCAGGTCACGGCGACGAAGATCGATGCCATGTTGACGGCGACGTACAGCGTGCCCTTGCCCATCAGGCCCGGATCGAAGGTGAGCAGGTTCCAGGTGTAGCAGAACCAGGTGACGAAGATCGTCTCCATGAAGGTGATGATGGCGTAGTTGCGATCCTTGGCCGTCTTGGTGCTTGGCCCAAGACCCTCGACGAGGCCCAGCTTGTCCTGGAACCACAGGAACATGTTGCAGCGCGTGTCCTTGTCGAAGGTGTAGAAGGACAGCATCATGAGCAGCAGGCCCACCGTCGAGCCCATGATCATGTACTCGGGGTAGGTGCCGCTGACTTCCAGGCCGTCGGCGCCGCTCATCCGGGGCAGCATTCCCCAGTTCATGCGGCCGTACCACATGTAGAAGAACTCGATCCAGCACATCCAGACGATCAGGCCGGCGAAGAAGCCGATCCAGGTCTGGAAGGTTTCGTTCTTCGACTTCACCCCGTACCAGAGCATGATGATGCCGGTGAAGCCGAGCAACGGCGAAACCATCATGGTGGTCTCGCGCCCGAGGAGGTGCTCGATCAGCACCATGGCGGTGTGTCCGAGGCCCACGGCCAGGAACATCGCCACGAACGTGACGAGGCCGACGATGGGGGGCTTCCAGAGCTTCGACTTGGCGGGAGTCGGCTGGGCAATGGCTTTTGCTGCACTCATGCGACTGTCTCCGGTAGCTCGAGTTAACGCAACTTGGCGACGACGATGTCCTCTGCCTGGAAGTCTAGGCAGGCCGCGCGGCCGGGTGTGTCAACCGCAGGCAAACAGAACGCAACCCATGGCAATCGTCGGGCAAGCCCTGCTGTCATCTGGCCGGGAGCACAGGGTGCCGGCACCCTGCGGCACACATGCGCAATTCACGGCACGCGGCGGGTTTCTACAGCGTGCCCGAGAACCGCCTCGTCGAATTCGGGACTCGCCTCGGCGTCTGACAGCCGGTCCGGCGTTCCGGTAGCATGGACTTCCCGGTCGCCGGCCGACCACCGCGACACACCATGCACAAGCGCACCGTCATCGCCGCGCTCCTCGCAGCAGGACTCGCCCTCTCAGGTCCTGCGGTACCGGCTGCCACCGCCGGCGGCCCGCGCCCTGCGACACCCGTGCCGGACCTCGCCACCCTCCTGGCCTGGATGACCGGCGACTTCGACAACCGCGCGCAGTTCGAGGCGCAACCGCCAGCGGCCGAGCCCCGGTTCCTGCTGCTCGGCATCCAGCGCCGCCTCGTTCAGGTGCCGGCCCTCGGCACACACATCGTCTATGCCCAGGTGAACGACGCTGCCGACCCGGCCCGGATCCGCCGCCAGCGCCTGTTCGCATTCGCACCCGACGTCGGGGGTGGCATAGTGATGACGTCCTGGTCGTTCGTCGACGACGACGCGGCGCGCGACATCCTCGGGCGGCTCGGCGACCTGGCGGCGATGCCCGCCACGGCGTTCCGGCCTTCGCTGCCGGCGGGCTGCGACATGCGCTGGGCGGCCACCGAGGGCACCTGGTCCGGGCGGGTGGACCCGGGGACCTGCACCATCAGCGCACGGCGCGACGGCGCGCCGATGAAGCTGCGCAGCACGGAAATCCTGGATGCCGCGGGACTGCGCAACGAGGAAGCCGGCTTCACGGGCGCTGGCGTGATGGCCTTCGGGCTGCCGGACGGTGTGTACTACGAGTTCCGGCGCACCCGCTGACCGCGCGGCCTTAACCCCGGCGCAGCGAGCAGGTAGAAGACCGCACATGACCGCTCCCGACGACATCACCGCACTCGCCCGCCGCTTCTTCGACGCCATCGAACAGGGCGACATCGCCACCGTCCGCGCCATCTACGCGCCGGACGCAGTGATCTGGCACAACACCGACGAGCTCGACAGCACCCCGGCGGAGAACGCCGAGGTCCTGCAGGGCTTCATCGACCGCATCCGCGAGCGGCGCTACGAGAACCGCCGCGTGGACGTCTTCCCGGGCGGATTCGTCCAGCAACACCTGCTGACCGGCCTGCACCGCAACGGCCAGCGCCTGCGGCTGGTCGCCTGCATCGTCTGCCGGGTGTCGAACGGCCGCATCACGCGCCTGGACGAGTATTTCGACAGTGCTGCCGTGGCACCCTGGCGAGCGTGACCTGACCGGGGACGGGCCGATGCACTTCGACGTCGTCGCCACCGGTCTCGGCTTCCCCGAGGGACCAGTCGCCCTGCCGGACGGCTCGGCGCTGTTCGTCGACATCCGCGGCGGAACGCTCGGGCGCGTCGCTCCAGACGGTGCGGTGAGCATCGTGGCCCGGCTCGGTGGCGGCCCGAACGGTGCGGCGCTTGGCCCCGGCAATGCCGTCTACGTCTGCAACAACGGTGGCATGGCCTGGCACGATGCCGGCGGCCTGACGATCCCCGGCCACATGGCGCACGACTACCAGACCGGATCGATCCAGCGTGTGGACCTCACGAGCGGGTCGGTGACCACGCTCTACACCCAGTGCGATGGCCATCCGCTGCGCGGCCCGAACGACCTCGTGTTCGATCGGCACGGTGGCTTCTGGTTCAGCGATCTCGGCAAGTCGACCGAGTGGACACAGGACCGCGGCGCGCTGTACTACGCGCTCGCCGACGGCACGAAGATCGTGCGCGTGCGCCACGGGCTGATCTCGCCGAACGGCGTCGGTCTGTCCCCCGGACAGGATGTGCTCTATGTCGCCGAGACCTTCACCGGCCGGCTGTGGGCCTTCGACATCGTGGCGCCCGGCGTGCTCGCACCGCCGCCGGCACCATGGCTCGCCGGGCGGCTCGTCGCCACGCTGCCGGGCTACACCGTCCTCGACAGCCTCGCCGTCGAGCAGTCGGGCCGGATCTGCGTCGCCGGCGGACCGGAAGGCGGCATCACGGTGTTCGAGCCGGATGGTCGCAGCGAACACCACCGGCTGCCGGGCGAGGTCATCGTCACCAACATCTGCTTCGGTGGTGACGACCGGCGCGATGCCTGGATCACGGCTTCATCGAGCGGGCGGCTCTACCGGACACGCTGGCCGCGGCCCGGCCTGGCGCTCAATCACTGAGCCGCAGCACGCTGCCGCGACGGGAGCGACCCGGCTTCGGGCGCGGCAATGGTCGGCGCCGAGCATGACGTGAACCATGACACTCGACCCGGGCCGGGTGAGATGGAGACCCGCGTGGCTGCGTCTGGCCGACAAGCGCTATGCTCATACACTCAGATTCAGCCGGCTGTCGGAAAAATGCGAGAACACCTCAGGTCGAAGTTTCGGAATCGTTCGCAGCGCTGGAGTACCCCATGACCGACGCACCCGACACCTCACGCCGCAATTTCATCCGCACCGGCGCCATGCTGACTGGCGCGGCCCTGATGCCTCCCGGCGCCGTCGCTGCGGGTACCTCTCGCAGGGCGATGCGTGACTACCTGTCGCAGGACGCCACCGGGCTCGCCGCGCTGCTGAAGCGTGGTGAGGTATCCGCTGCCGAGCTGCTCGAGCTCGCGATCGCGCGCACCGAGGCCGTCAATCCCGCCATCAACGCCATCTGCCGCAAGCACTACGAGGCGGCCCGCGCGGCGCTGAAGTCGATCGACCCGAAGGCGCCGCTGGCCGGCGTGCCGTTCCTGCTGAAGGACCTCGGCGTGCAGCTGAAGGGCACGGTGACCAGCAACGGCTCGCGCTTCTTCGCGGACCGCGTGGCCACCCATACCAGCACGGTGGTGCAACGCTACCAGGCGGCAGGCCTCAACATCTTCGGCAAGACGGCCTCACCCGAGTTCGGCATGTTGCCGAATACCATCTCGACGCTGTGGGGCAGGACGCTCAACCCCTGGAACCCGGAGTATTCCGCGGGGGGCAGCTCGGGCGGTGCCGCCGCCGCCGTGGCCGCGGGCATCGTGCCTGTGGCGCACGCGACCGATGGCGGTGGCTCGATCCGTTTTCCGGCAGCCTTGTGCGGACTCGTCGGCCTGAAGCCCACGCGCGCGCGTACGCCACTCGGTCCCGACAAGAGCGAGGGCTGGGCCGGCCTCTCCTGCGGACATGTGGTCTCGCGTTCCGTGCGCGACACGGCGCTGCTGCTCGACCTCACGCAGGGCCCCGAGCCCGGTGCGGCCTACTGGCCGCCGGCGCCGGCGGGCCGCTATGTGAGCGAACTCGAACGCGAGCCCGCCCGGCTGCGCATCGCCGTCGTCACGCAGTCGCCGCTCGGCAGTGCCGTGCACCAGGACTGCCTCGATGCGGTGCGCAAGGCGGTCGACCTGTGCCGTTCGCTGGGCCACGAACTGCACGAGACCGTCCTGCCCGAGTCGTTCGTCCGCTATGCCGACAACGTCGGGCCGCTGCCACTCGTCGGCGCCAGCCTGCAGATCCGCGACCGCGCCCGTGAGCTCGGCCGGGAGCCCGGCGCGGAGGATCTCGAGCCCGTGGTGCTCGCCGTGTACCACCAGTCCGCCAGGATCGGCGCCGTGGACTACGAAGCCGCACGCCAGGCGATACAACGCCTGGGCTTCGCGATGAGCCGCTTCATGCAGGACTTCGATGTGCTGCTGATGCCGGTTTCGCCGCGCCCGCCGTGGAAGGTGGGCGATTTCACCCTCGACCTGCCCCTCGACAAGTTTCTCGCCAGCATGACGGGCTGCAGCGATTTCACCGTGCTCTACAACTGCACCGGCCAGCCCGCCATCACCCTGCCGCTGCACTGGAACGCTGCGGGCATGCCGGTCGGCACGATGTTCGGCGCCCGCTACGGCGACGAGGCGACGCTGCTGCGCCTGGCGGCTCAACTCGAGCGAGTGGCGCCGTGGGGTGGGCACATGAGTCCGCTGTTCGCGGAGGCGCTGCAAGGGTAGCCGCCGACGTCCGCGTCAGGGGCACCGGGTGCCGGTGTTACGGTTTCGGGGCACCCTTCTCGGGCGCCTTTCCTCGGTCAGCCGATCCGGCCGCCGGGCAGATCCTCGCCCCGCTGCAGGGGCGGCTGCCGCTTGATGGCCGGATCGAAGGCATGGAAGGTGTGGCCGATCGTGGCGGGATCATCCAGACAGCGGACGACCAGGCGGGCGAGGTCGGCCCGGTTGATGACGCCCATGACGCTGCGGTCCTCGGTGAGCACGGCCGTTCCACTCGCAGGATCGTCGCCCATGCCGCCCGGCCGCAGGATGGTGTACTCGAGGCCGCTCGCCGTCAGGTAGTCTTCGCCCCGGGTCTTTTCGTCGAGCACCGGGCCGAGGAACTCCAGCACCTTCGGGTGAACGCTCGGGCGGCTGTCACCGGCGCCCACGGCGGTGACGAACACGAAGCGGTGGATGCCGGCCGCCCTGGCCGCATCCACGAGGTTGCGCGTGCCCTGATAGTCGGGCCGTGGTTCGCCGCGCTTGCCGCCCACGGTGCAGACGATGGCGCGGAACGTCCCGGACGCCACCGCCGCCTGCACTGCCTGCGGATCCAGTACATCGCCGCGGCAGAGCCTGACCGGCAGCTGCTGCAGGTCCTGCAGGCCGGAAGTCGGCCGCACCAGGACGGTGACCGCCTCGCCTCGCGCGGCCAGCAGGCGCGCCACCTCGAGTCCGGTGCCACGCGTGGCGCCGGCAATCAATATCCCATCGGTCATCGGTACCGGGTGCCTGGCACCTCTCGTCAGCTCATGCGGCGCGGCGGCGGATCAGGCCCAGGGCAGCCATGCCACTGCCCAGCAGCCAGAGCGCGCCCGGCACGGGCACGGCTGCGACCACGTTGCGGGTGAAGGAGCAGCCGCCGGGGGCGCAACCGGTGGAGATGGAGAACAGATCCTCCTCCACTTCAGCCTCGTACATGTCGTTGTGCCCGTGGAGGGTCAGGCCCAAGCCCACGTTGAAAGCCTGGTAGGTGCCGGCTGGTGCATTGCCGCCGACTGGGGTGAGCCGGTAAAGGAAAATGTCGGTGCTCTCTCCCGGGTTCAGCGTGCCGTTCCAGTCGAACCATCCATTGGGCGGGGGGGGGACATCCCACTGGTAGGCGGAGGTCGGGCCGCCGCAACCGGGGGCCGCAAACGTGTCGTTGCAGGAGCGTCTAATGAACTGACTGACGTAGTCGTAGCTGTCGAACGGCACTTCGCCATACGGAGACACCTGCAGTTGCCCTGTTGCCGGGAAGGTGGCCGGGTTGATGCCGCCGAAGGAATCGATGGTGTTGTCATACACCAGCGGGTCGGATGCCGAATCCAGCGTCAGCGTCACCCAGACGTCGATGGCCTCGTTCGAGTTCACGGTGCCTGTCGGATCCCTGAATGTCAGCGTACCGATGATGGCCGCGTTCGCCGTGGCGCTGGCGGCCAGGAGCAGGATCGCCCCGAAGAGGCCCGAATGGATGCGCTTGATCATGATGGACTCCCACTGGTCGGCACTGGCATGCCTTGTTGTGATTTCTGGCGGGGAAGTCAGACAAATCTCCGGCCTTCTTCCAGAGGCCTTCGCTTCTTCCTGTCCGACGCTACCGTGTCCAGCAGCAGTGTGCGCCCCGGCGGGCTGGATCGTCAACCGCCTTGCGCATTCCAGGACATTGATCCGATTTGACTAAATGAGGATTCAGTTCGCGGGTCGCCCCGCCCAGAGGGCCACCAGCCCCGCGGCGCCCAGGCTCCATCCGATCCACTCCGGATCGATGCCGAGGCCGAGGAAGAGCACGCCGCTCACCAGCAGGCTGGCCCCGCATCCCAGCCAGTACCGTGAAGGCTCGCGCCCCGTGGCAGGGGCGCGGTTCCCGGGGGCCGCCTCGCTCGGTCCGGTGGCGGCGGCCGGGCCCCCTGCCGAATTGTTCTCGACGAAGCGCCGCAGTGCGCCGGGCAGCTTCTCCAGTGCGTAGCGCAGGTCGGGCAGCTCGCGGCGCAGCCGCCGCAACGTTGCCCGCGGGCCGGCCTGCTCGCGCACCCAGGCCTTGAGCACCGGGTAGCCGGTCTCCCAGAGGTCGAGCTCGGGGTAGAGCGCGCGGCCGAGGCCTTCGATCTGCACCAGCGTCTTCTGCAGCAGCATCAGCTGCGGCTGCACCTCCATGTCGAACTGCCGCGCGGTCTGGAACAGGCGCAGCAGCACCTGGCCGAAGGAGATGTCCTTGAGCGGCTTGTTGAACACCGGCTCGCAGACCGAGCGGATCGCCGACTCGAACTCGTCCACGCGGGTGCCGGCCGGCACCCAGTGCGAGTCGAGGTGCAGCTGCGCCACGCGCTGGTAGTCACGGTCGAAGAAGGCGAGAAAGTTCTCGGCGAGGTAGCGGCGGTCCGCCTCGCCCAGCGTGCCGACGATGCCGAAGTCCACTGCGCAGTACTTCGGATACTCGGGATCGCGCGCGTCCACGAAGATGTTGCCGGGGTGCATGTCGGCGTGGAAGAAGTTGTCGCGGAACACCTGTGTGAAGAAGATCGCCACGCCGTTGGCGGCGAGCCGCGGGATGTTGACCTTCGCCGCCTGCAGCGCCGCCATGTCGTCGATGGGGATGCCGTGGATGCGTTCCATCACCATGACGCTCGGCCGGCAGTAGTCCCAGTACACCTGCGGCACGTACAGCTTGGGGTCGCCCTCGAAGTTGCGGCGCAGCTGCGCGGCGTTGGCCGTCTCGCGCATCAGGTCGAGTTCGTTGAGGATGGTCTTCTCGTACTCCGCCACGAGTTCCACCGGCCGCAGCCGGCGGCTGTCGCGCCACCAGCGCCACCAGCGCCCGGCGAGGCGCGCCACGGCATAGAGCACCTCCAGGTCCTGCTCCACCTGCTCGCGAACCCGCGGGCGCAGGATCTTCACCACCACATCCTCGCCGCCCGGCAGCCGCGCCGCATGCACCTGGGCAATGGAGGCGGCGGCCAGCGCCTGCTCCTCGAAGCTCGCGAAGACCTCGCCTGCCGGTCGGCCGTAGGCGCGCGCCACCTCGGCCAGCGCCTGTTCCGGAGGGAAGGGCGGCACCTGGTCCTGCAGCTTCGCCAGCTCCACGCCGATGTCCGCGGGCAGCAGGTCCTGGCGGGTGGACACCGACTGGCCGAACTTCACGTAGATCGGCCCCAGCTCCTGCAGCGCCTCGCGCAGGCGCACGCCGCGCGGCCGCGCGGTGTCGCGGCCCAGCCAGTAGAACGGCCAGAGGTAGAGCAGGAAGCGGAACGGCCGGAACAGGTGGATCTGCACGATGAACTCGTCGAGCCCGTGCCGGAACAGCACGCGCTGGATGACGAGGAGGCGGAGGATGAGGCGAAGGCGCGGCATGGTCATGTTGCGGTCGGTTCCGGCTGCTCCGCGCAGAGGCATCGGCGCGGCGGGGGATACCCCCGAACGAAGCGAATGACGGGGAGCGGCTTCGGGGCTGTCGCCCGCCGCGCCCCCGTTGCCGTCAACGGCGCCTGTCCTCCTCCAGCCGGGCAAGCCGCGCCTCGGCGCGGTCCGCGTCCTCGGCCAGCGTGTCGACCGCCCGGGCGAAGGCCGCGAGTTCGCTGGCCGTCGCCACCACGCGCGCCTCGTCCTGCAGGTATCCGGAAACACTGCGCGCCACGCTGCGCCCGGCATCCGCGCCCCAGCTGCCGGCCGCGCGCGCCGCATTGCCCGCCTGCCGCGCCAGCGGGTCACCCACCAGGCGCGCGAGCTCCTCCTCGAGGTCCGGGGCAGCGAAGCGCAGCAGGTCGCGGAACCGGCCGGCGATATCGGTGTCGCCCGTCATCCGCACAGCGCCTTCGCGGATCGCGGCCTGCGGATCCTCGCGCAGCAGCCGGCCCAGCCCGAGCAGGGTGCCGCTCAGGGTGGCATCCGGCGCGGCGCCGTCCGGCAGCGCCAGGTCGATGCGTCCCCCGCTGACCTTGAGCCGCAGGTCTAGGGGCGTGCCCTCTATGCAGAGGCCGAGGATCCGTCCCTCGAGCCCCTGCGCCAGTGCCTGGGCGCTGGTCGACTGCGCCAGGCCGCGGTTGAGCAGCAGCGCGAAGGGGCGGAACAGCATCTCGGCCAGCATGACCCGCGTCCTCAGTAACGGAAGCCGAGGTGCAGCGCGACGATGCCGCCACTCAGGTTGTGGAAGCGGCAGTCCTCGAGCCCGGCGTCGACCATCATCCCGCGCAGCGTCTCCTGGTCCGGATGCATGCGGATCGACTCGGCGAGGTAGCGGTAGCTGGCCTCGTCATCCGCCACCACGCGGCCCAGCCACGGCAGGATCCTGAACGAGTAGCTGTCGTAGACCGGCGCCAGCAGCGGCAGGGCGGGCCTGGAGAACTCCAGCACCAGCAGGCGGCCGCCGGGGCGCAGCACGCGCGCCATGCTGCGCAGCGCCGCGGCCTTGTCGGTGACGTTGCGCAGCCCGAAGGCGATGGTGACGCAGTGGAAGCTCTCCGGCGCGAAAGGCAGCCGCTCGGCATCGGCCTGGACGCAGCGGACATTGCCGACGAAGCCGCGGTCGACGAGGCGCTGGCGACCCCTGGCCAGCATGGCGGCATTGATGTCGGTGAGGACGACACGACCCTCGCGGCCCACCTGCCGGCAGAGGCCGGCGGCGATGTCCCCGGTGCCGCCGGCGACATCGAGCGCCGCCTGGCCGGGACGCAGGCCGGTGCGGGCCAGCGCGAAGCGCTTCCAGAGCCGGTGCAGGCCGCCGGACATCAGGTCGTTCATCAGGTCGTAGCGGTCGGCGACGGAGTCGAAGACCTCGCGGACCCTGCCGGCCTTCTCGGCGACTGGGACGGTCTGGTAGCCGAAATGAGTGGTGTCGGACACGGCGGACAGTTTACTCAATTCCCGGGGGGCAACCGCGATGGCACCGGCCCGCACCGCGGGGTGCACGGCGGCTGCCGCGAAGCCGTTCCCGGTGCGCGATTCAGAGGATGTACCGGCTGAGGTCCTGGTTCTTCGCCAGGTCGCCGAGGTGCTGGTCGACGTAGGCGGCGTCCACCGTCAGCGCCTGGCCGCCGCGGTCGGCCGCTTCGAAGGAGACCGACTCCAGCAGGCGTTCCAGCACGGTGTGCAGGCGGCGGGCGCCGATGTTCTCCATCTGCTGGTTGGCGTGGTGGGCAATCTCGGCGAGGCGCCGCACGCCATCGGCCGCGAAGGCCACGCCCATGCCCTCGGTGGCGAGCAGCGCCGTGTACTGCGCGCAGAGCGAGGCATCCGGTTCGGTGAGGATGCGCACGAAGTCGTCCGCGGTCAGCGAGGTGAGCTCGACGCGGATCGGGAAGCGGCCCTGGAGCTCGGGTACCAGGTCCGAGGGCTTGGAGGCATGGAAGGCCCCCGAGGCGATGAACAGCACATGGTCGGTGCGCACCATGCCGTACTTGGTGCTGACGGTGCAGCCCTCCACCAGCGGCAGCAGGTCGCGCTGCACGCCCTCGCGGGAGACATCCGCGCCGCCGATGGTCTCGCCGCGCCGGGCCACCTTGTCGATCTCGTCGATGAAGACGATGCCGTTCTGCTCGACGTTGCGCAGCGCCTCGGCCTTGATTTCCTCGTCGTTGACCAGGCGCGCGGCCTCCTCGTCCACCAGCAGGTCCAGCGCATCGCGTACCTTGAGCTTGCGGACCTTGCGGCGCTGCGCGCCGAGGTTCTGGAACAGCCCCTGCAGCTGGCTGGTCATCTCCTCCATGCCGGGCGGCGCCATGATTTCCACGCCCGCCGGCACCGCCCGCAGTTCGATCTCGATCTCGCGATCGTCGAGCTGGCCCTCGCGCAGCATCTTGCGGAACTTCTGCCGGGTCTCCGACTCGCGGCTGCTGCCCGGCGCCTGGCCGGCACCGAAGCCGCCCGGCGGTGGCGGCAGCAGCGCGTCGAGCACGCGGTCCTCGGCGGCATCCTCGGCGCGGTGGCGCACCCCCGCGGTGGCGGTCTCGCGCGTCAGCTTGACCGCCGCGTCCGCCAGGTCGCGGATGATGCTGTCGACGTCGCGCCCGACATAGCCGACCTCGGTGAACTTGGTCGCCTCGACCTTGACGAAGGGAGCGTTGGCGAGGCGTGCCAGGCGGCGCGCGATCTCGGTCTTGCCGACGCCGGTGGGACCGATCATCAGGATGTTCTTCGGCGTGATCTCCTGGCGCAGCGGCTCGGCCACCTGCATGCGCCGCCAGCGGTTGCGCAGCGCGATGGCGACGGCGCGCTTGGCCTGGTCCTGGCCGATGATGTGCTTGTCGAGTTCCTGGACGATCTCGCGCGGGGTCATCTGCGACATGGCTGCTCCCTGGCCCGGCGCGCAGCTAGCGCGGCAGGGTCTCGATGACGATGTTGCTGTTGGTGTAGATGCAGATGCCGGCGGCGATCTCCAGCGCATGGCGCACGATCTCGGCGGCGGCGAGCCGGGTGTGGTCCAGCAGTGCGCGCGCGGCAGCCTGGGCGTAGGGGCCGCCGGAGCCGATGGCCATGAGGTCGTCCTCGGGCTCGATGACATCGCCGTTGCCGGAGATCACCAGCGACTTCTCCATGTCGGCGACGCAGAGCAGCGCCTCGAGGCGGCGCAGGCGGCGGTCGGTGCGCCAGTCCTTGGCCAGCTCGATGGCCGAGCGGGTGAGGTTGCCGTGCTGGGTCAGCTTGGCCTCGAAGAGCTCGAACAGGGTGAAGGCATCGGCCGTGCCACCGGCGAAGCCGGCGATCACCTTGCCCTCGGCCAGCTGGCGGACCTTGCGCGCATTGGCCTTCATGACGGTGTTGCCGAGGGTGACCTGGCCGTCGCCACCGATGGCGACCACGCCGTTGCGGCGCACGGAGACGATGGTGGTGCCGTCGAACTGCTGCATCGGGGGAACTCGCTGGGCTGGCGGCGGGGGTGAAAATGCTACACGACCTGCCGCCCAGGTCGGGACGAATCGGTGGCATTCAATGGGCCGGCGGCAGAATAAAGGCAGCGGGGCCCACGAGGGGCCCCGCTGCGTCAGGCTCGGATTGACAGCCGCTCAGGGCTGGGTCTTGCCTGCACCATCCCCTTGCTTCTGCTGCCAGTGGTCGCGCATCTGCTGCTTGCGCTGCTCGCACTTGGCCGGATCGGCGTCGCACTTCGCTTTCATCTCCTGCATGCGCTGCCTGCGCTCCTCGCGCTGCTTCTGGCATTCGGCGGGATTCTTCCTGCACCATTCCTCGCGCTCGGCACGCTTGGCCTTCATCTTCTCGCACTCGGCCGGGTTCTTCCTGCACCATTCCTCGCGGTTCTGGCGCATCTCGGCGCACTTCTCCGGGTTCTTCTGGCACCACTCCTGTGCCTGCGGCATGTTTGGCGGCGCCGCGTCATCGGCCCACAGGGCCGGCGGCGCCAGCGCCAGCAGGGCGGTCATGGAAACAGACGTGATCAGGGTCCTGGCTGACATGGGGGTCTCCTTGGGGTTGGCAGCCGGCGCAGCATCTCCATGTGCTGCCGGTTCCGGCCGCATGGGACAGGAACGGCCCGGGCCCGCGGCGGTTGACCGGAGCGGGCCGCCCCGGGCACGGGCGCCGTCATGGCCTGGAGGGCTTGCGCGCCCTGGGGTGGGCCTTGTCGTAGACCTGCGCGAGGTGCTGGAAGTCCAGGTGGGTGTAGATCTGCGTGGTGCTGATGTTGGCGTGTCCCAGCATTTCCTGCACGGCGCGCAGGTCGCCGCTGGATTCGAGCAGGTGGCTGGCGAAGCTGTGGCGGAACAGGTGCGGGTGCACGCGCTGGCCGAGGCCCGAGCGCCGCGCCCAGTAGGCGACCCGTGCCTGCACCGAACGCGGGTTGATGCGCCGGCCACGAACGCCGGTGAACACCGCGCGCTCCCCCGCGGCAGCCATGCCGGCGCGCTCCCGCAGCCAGCCGGCCACCGCCTCGCGCGCGGCACGGCCCACCGGCACCAGCCGCGTCTTGCGGCCCTTGCCGGTGACGCGCACCAGGCCGTCGCCGAGATCGATGTCACCGAGGTCCAGACCCACCAGCTCGGCGAGGCGCAGCCCGGAGGAGTACAGCAGCTCGAGCATGGCGCGATCGCGCAGGGTCACCGGGTCGTCGCCGCGCATCTGCAGCAGGTGGCCCATCTGGTCCACGTCCAGCGTGGCCGGCAGGCGGCGTGCGGCGCGGGGTGCCGACACGCCAACGCCGGGATTGGTGTTGATCTCGCCCTCGCGCAGCAGGTAGCGCAGGAAGCTGCGGGCGCCGGACAGCCGGCGCTGGATGCTGCGCGGGTTCAGGCCGCTGCCGTGGCTGGTGGCGGCGAAGCGGCGCAGGTGGTGGACCTTGACGTCACGCCAGGCGGCGATGCCCTCGCGATCGCAGAACTCGGCGAGACAGGCGAGGTCGCGCCGGTAGGCGCTGGCAGTGTGCGGGGAGAGGCGGCGCTCGAGCTGCAGGTGGCTGAGGAAGCGCTCCACCCTGTTCCACTCGGCGGGTTCCATTGGCCCTGACCTGCGCCGGCCCGCGTCGGCTGTTGCGCCGTCCTGCCTAGTGCAGGCTCAGCGCACAGGCGGTGAGTTCGCCCAGCCGTGCCAGGAAATCGATGCTCTTGGCCGGGTGGAAGTGCTCGGGATTGCGGCTGCCGATGGCGAGGAAGCCGAACTCCGAGCGCGGGCCGAGCGGCACCAGCGCCATCGACTGCATGTCCGCTCCCGGGCCGAAGAGGAAATCGCGCTGCGCTTCGCGCAGGCGCGAGCAGCGTGGCGCGGAGGTCTGCAGGAAGGACTTGAACGGGCCGAGTGCCGGGTCCTCGCGGTGCACGACCCGCACGAAACCCGAATGGCCCTGCGCCAGGCCGGGGACGCTGTCGAACAGCACCAGCGCCGCCTGGTCGACGGCGAAGCCCTCGCGCAGCTGCTCGTCGAGGATGTCGATGACGTTCTCGCGGCTGCGCGAGCGCATCAGCAGCAGCGCCAGCGCATGGATGCGGCTGGCGAGGCGGTCGTTGCTGTGGGCCACCTCCACCAGTTCCTTCAGCCGCGTCTCCATGGCCAGGCTGCGCTGGCGCAGCACGTCGAGCTGGCGTTCCACCAGGGAAATGGCGCCGCCGGTGGTGCGGTGGGGCAGGCGCAGGCCGGAGAGCAGGGTGAGGTTGCGCTCGAAGAAGTCGGGGTGGGCCTTGAGATAGCCAGCGACGGATTCCTCGGCGATTTCCGGGTACTCGAGCTGCGTGACCGAACTCATATGTCCACCGTCCCCTCGAATGCGGTAACCGCTTCACCGGTGAGCCAGACGGGGGTGTCGGCTCCATCCCAGCGCACGATCAGCTCGCCGCCCGGAAGGCTGACTTGAACTCGCGGCGCAAGCCAGCCTGCGCGCTGGCCGACCACCGCCGCTGCGCAGGCGCCGGTGCCACAGGCCCGGGTCTCGCCCACGCCGCGCTCGAAAACGCGGAGCCGGATGTGTTCCGGGTCGAGCACCTGCATGAAACCGATGTTAGCACGGTTTGGAAATCGCTCGTGGCGCTCCAGCGCGGTGCCGAGCGTGTCGACGGGCGCATCGTCGACGTCGTCCACGCGCAGCACCGCATGCGGATTGCCGAGCGAGACGATGCGCAGTTCGACATTGCGCCTCCCCACCTTCAGCTTGTAGCTCGCGGCCTCTGCGTCCGCCAGGAACGGCAGGCTCGCGGGATCGAAGCGCGGCACGGCGATCTCCACGCTGACCAGGCCGTTGTGCTCGAGGCGCGCGCGCGACGTGCCGCCGCGGTGCTGGAGCACCAGCGAGCCGGAGCCCTCGCCGCCCACCAGCCGGGCGATGCAACGGGCGCCGTTGCCACACTGCTCGGCCTCCGAACCATCGGTATTGAAGACGCGGTAGTAGGTTGCGGCGCCGGCGATGTGCGGCTTCTCCAGCCACAGCAGCTGGTCGAAGCCGATGCCGGTCTTGCGATCGGCGAGCGCGCGGATGACTGGCGCCGCGGGTGGCGCACCATTGCCGGCACGCACGACGACGAAATCGTTGCCGAGGCCGTGCATCTTCGTGAAGGGAATGCGCATGGGTCCGTTCCGCGACTGGCCGGTCATTATATCGGCATGGACTTTTGTCAAATGCCCCATTACCTTCTAGATCCCCGGCGCGGAGCCGGGGGCCGCCGCCCGGCCACCACGCTGCGGCCGGCGGGACGACGCCGGGCAACCAGGGAAGAACAACGATGCGGCATATCATGGTGCTCAACGCCAAGGGCGGCTGCGGGAAAAGCACGATCGCCACCAACCTGGCCAGCTACTTCGCCACGCAGGACAAGCGCGTGGTGCTGGCCGACTACGATCCCCAGCGCTCGAGCCTCGACTGGCTGGCCAGGCGGCCGGCGGATCGGGCACCCATCGAGGGCCTGGAGGCCTACAAGCAGGGGCTGCGCGGCACGCCGCGCAATGCCGAGGTGGTGGTCATCGATGCCCCGGCCCGCGTCCACGGCCCGGAACTCACCGAGATGGTGCGCCATGCGGAGACCATCATCGTGCCGGTGCTGCCCTCGACCATCGATATCAGCGCCGCGGCCAAGTTCCTCGAGGACCTGACCGACGTCGGCCGCGTCGAGCGCCGCGAGGTGCGCATCGCGGTGGTGGGCAACCGGGTGCGGGAGAACACGCTGATCGCCGGCGAGCTCGACGAGTACCTCGATGGCCTGAAGACGCCTTACCTGACCAAGCTGCGGGAGGCGCAGAACTACATCCGTGCCTATACCCGCGGGCTCGGCATCTTCGAGCTGCCGGAGTACCTGGCCTGGCCCGACTGGGAGCAGTGGGAGCCGCTGCTCGACTGGCTCGGCAGCCGGCGCAGCCGCCCCGTCGTCGCCGCCTGAGGCCGCCGCGCGCCTAGCGCGTGCCGGCCGACGTGGCCGGCATCGCCGCCTTCGGGCCCGCGGTGCTGAGCGCCAGGCCGCGCTGCCAGGCGCGGGCCGCGGCCTCTCGATCGCCGATGCGTTCCAGCAGCTGGCCCAGGGCGGCGCAGGCCTCCGGGGTGGGCCGGATCGACAGGCTGGTCTCCAGGTAGCTGCGCGCCTTGCCCCAGAGCTGGTTGCGGAACGAGAGCCGGCCGACGCTGAGCAACAGGTCCGGATCCTCGGGCCGTTCGCGCAGGAAGGCCTCGGCATTCTTCAGGTGCTGCGCGACCTCGGGCACCGGCAGCTCGCCGTAGAGCCGGATCAGGCCTGCGTCCCAGCGCTCACGCAGCGCCCGGCGGACCTCGGTCTCCGCGGTCGCCACCGCGCCGCAACGTGCCAGGGTCCGGGCCCTTGCCAGCACCAGGCGCGGCTCGCTTCGCAGTCCCTTCGGCACTTCGTCCCACAGGCCGTCGAGGCCGGCCTCGTCCAGCGCGGGATCGGCCAGCAGCGCCTCGAAGGCATCCGTGGCCCAGCGGTTGAGCTTGGCCTGCGGCAGCGGCGGTGTCGCGCGCAGCGCCGGCAGCAGGTCCAGCAGCGCGCGCCAGTCCTGCCGGCGCCAGTAGAGGGCCGCGAGCAGCTTCAGCGCCTGGGCATGCTTCGGGTTGTGCTCGCGGATGCGGTTGAGCGTGGCCAGCGCCTGGTCGAAGGACTGGTCGTCCATCTGCATCTCGGCCTGGGCCAGCAGCACGGCGTCGGCCGCGGCCGGTTCCTGCTCGTAGGCCATGCGCAACCAGCCATCGCGGCGATCCGGGTCGTTGCGCTGGTGGGCGAGCCGGGCCGCCGCCAGGTAGTTCATCAGCGGCGCGCCGCTGCGGCGGGCACCACGCGTGAGCAGGCGTTCACCCTGGTCGAGCTTTCCCGCGGCAATTGCGATGTAGCCGCGGGTGGCCTGGCGGCCGGCCCAGCGCACGCGCGCCCGCGCGGTGGCCTCGCCCAGCTGCCGCGGCACGCGCCAGAGCCAGGCGAACAGACGCACCGCCAGGTAGGCCAGCACCAGCAGGGCGAGGGCGATCGGCACCGACATCTCGATGACGTAGCCCTGGAAGCTGACCAGGACGTAGCCGTTGTCCTGCAGGAGGAAATGTCCGGCCAGTGCCCCGAGGGCCAGCGCCAGCGCAATGGCCAGCCCGCCCTTCATGGCGTGGACCCGCGCTCCCGCAGACGCGTCAGCTCCGCCAGCGAGGCGGAGATGTCCGGCAGGGCATCCGGCAAGGCCGTGCCGGCGATGGCATCGAGCGAGGCCAGCGCCGCGGCCCCGCCGGCGCTGTCGGTGTCGTAGTACTGCAGGAGCTGGCGGCGGGCTTCCGCCAGCGAGGCACGGAAGGCGCGCGGCTCGTTCCTCAGCAGCGCCAGCCGCGCGATCTGCAGCTCGATGCCGAGGCTGCGCGCCACCAGGTCGCCGGTCTCGGCGGTCACCGCGGTGGCCGGCGGCGTATCCGTGCGGCGCACGCTGACGACGCTGAAGAAGGCGCTGCGCAGGGTTGCCAGCGCACGCTCCGTGCCGGTCAGCTCCGCGGGAGCCCGCGCGGCCTCCGGCCGGAACTCCACCGGCGCCTGCCGCTGCGGCAGCTGGCGCAGCTGCGTCGCCAGGGCGTCGAGCTTCAGCACCAGGCCTTCGGCATCCACCGCCGGCACCGCGCGCAGGGCGGCCTGCTCGCTGGCGATGAGCTTGCGCACCGGCAGCAGGCGCGGGTCGCCCGCATCGCGCAGGTACTCATCGGCGATGGCCAGCGCCTTCAGCGCACTGCCGCTGTTGCCGGCGAGATTCTCCTGGGCATTGGCGATGCGCAGGAAGTAGGCGGCCTGGTCCACCAGCCAGGCATTGCGCGCATGGTCGCCACCGGGCAGCTTGGCCAGTGCCTCGTCGAGGCGGTCGATCCTGGCGGCGATGCTCTCCTGGCTGGTGCCGGCCGGGCCCAGGCGCGTGGCCAGGCGGCCGAGGTCCTCGCGCTCGCGGCTGACACGATCTTCGAGCGAGCCCAGGCGACGCTGCAGCTTCGCCAGCTCGTCGCGCTGGCCGCGCTCCGGCTCGCGCCCGCCGCGGCCGAACCACTGCGCAGCGGCGGCCGCCAGGGCGATGACGACGATGAGCGTGACGAGCCGCCCGAAGCGTCGGCCGCGATCCGGTGGGGGGGCGTTGTCGCTCGTTCCGCTCATGGCGCGAGGCCCGTGTGGCTGCGAAGACGCTGTCATTCTGCCACGGCGCTGCGGCGACGTC